>Ga0209187_1000043_pt1 | contig 283006 bp, 231 predicted proteins | sample BantaG_FD_187430 | JGI IMG/M metagenome (GOLD analysis project Ga0209187, IMG submission 187430) | Marine algal microbial communities from Bantry Bay, Ireland - BantryBay_4 metaG (SPAdes) (version 2) | ecosystem: Host-associated > Algae > Red algae > Unclassified | place: Bantry Bay, Ireland...
TCTATAATAGTTTAGGTGAATTGTATTTACTAAACAATGAAAACGAAAATGCAAAACAAAATTTTATGAAATCGTTAAAATTAAATCCTAACGACGATAGAGCTAAAGAAATGTTAGAAAGGATCAACTAAAAAAAGAGGTATAACAATAGATATGATCGTAAATCTGTTTGTACCTCACAGAGACGACGACATATCATTATCCGTTACGTGCAAGATGAAAAAATATTTCGGATTAGTGATTATAAAAGATATTAATAAACGAAATTTGGAATTAAAAAACGGACTGAATAGCTGAATATATGACGGAAATCACATTTGAATATTGGAATAAACTCGCTGAACAAACAATTACGATTAGCTCGTTATTAGGCGGATTTTCGATTGCAGTAATTGCAAATTTTTTAGTTTCTAATTTAAATACAAAATTATCAAAATCAATTATGGTTGTTTCGACTTTAGCAGCTAGTTTCTTTTTGACAACTGTTTTTGCTATGACTAATCTTCTAATGAAAACAACAGTTGGATATCCTTTTAAAGTAGTAGATAATGATTTAATGCTTCCAAGAGTTGTTGGAGTGATTGCATTTTTTTTGGGTATAATATCTTTACTTGCAATGATTTCTATGTCAGGTTGGACTAAATCCAAAAGAATGGGCAGATTTACGACAATACTTGGAATTATAACATTGATTTTGATATTGCTTATGACAACTTAATGAATAAATTGAATAAAAGCCAGCAGGTGACAATGGCTATAATTAATACGGATTTTTGTGCTTAACCTAAAGTTCGGTGTTTATTTATAAAGTCCGCCAAATCTTTTGATTTGGCTTTAGAACAAAAAAGATAAAACAAAATAAAAAGTTTTGGCTAAGTACTTAATCGAAAGTTTATTACTTTTAATTCCCGTACTAACCATAGCCTGAACGTTAGGTGCAATTTGAAAAAAAATGGCGAGACCAAATTACAGACAAAACGAAACTGCCAAAATCAATCGAATTGCCGACAAAAAGAAGCGCAAATGTATAATTGAAGGCTGTAACAATTTTTCAATTAATTCACATCTTCTTCAAAGAAATGGTCTGTTAAATAATATTTCCGTCGATAGTCATTTAATTGAAAGAAAACTTATCGACCCAAATAAGTTTGTACAAAATGAAAGTCCATTTGAATTTAAAAGAGTTGGGCTGAAAAATGCCTTTTCGTTATCACTACTATGCAATAAACACGATTCAGAAATATTTGAGCCTATTGAAAACTCATCAGTTAATTTCAAATCATATCAATCTAATCTATTATTAAGCTACCGAGTTACTTTGGCGGAAATAAGAAAAAAAGAAATAGCATTGGATAAGTTTCAAGGAATGTTGGATTCTAAAGTTTTAGAAGGAAAATTTGATAGGTTCTCTTTAGAAAGTACAATTAAAGGATTTGAATACGGAATTAATGATTTAAGATTCTTTCAAGGTTTAATTGAAAAAGAACTTGAGAATAACGATGATAATTTCGTGTTTCATATCTATAGTTATCCATTAATAAAAATTTACGCATCTGCTCTATTCAGCCCAGACAAAACATTTTCCTTGAATAGCGAAGACCCAAACATTCCATATGAACAGATATACATTCACTTACTTCCAATCGAAAATGAACTATACATTATTTGTGGTTATCACAAAGATTATCGAAATAGATTTGTTAGAAAGTATGTTAAAAAATGGGCGAATTTAAATTCAAAAAAACTTGGTGTTCAATTGACCAAATTGTTTTGTGATAGAATTGAAAATTGGGGATTATCACCAGAAGTTTATGAACTTATGAGTCCTGAAAATTTGAAAAAATTTAATGAACAAGCTAAATCAACTGTTTACTTTCCTGATTTATTGTCAAGTAATTTAAATATATTTGAGTGCAGAAAAACTGCACCTAGTTTAAGAAGAACTGAGGTGAAAAACAAATAAAACTCTATTAATTTTTCACCAAAATACTTCTATGGTTAGCGTCATATGGTAATCTGTTTTTTACAACACTTCATAGTTATTCATTATTTTTTCGAGTTCACGATTATTTAAAAATGGTTTTGTTTCTAGATGTCCAAATCCATATCTATTGGATTGCACGAAAATCGGCATAAAGTTTTCCTTAACTTTTAAAATGATTCCGACATCAATAGTATTTAAATATTCAGGAGTATCTTTTTCAGCGTTCTTGGAATTAGGTTTACATATTATTTCGTTGTAATAACTGTTTGATGTTCCTTCTAAAATTTTGTCTATTTCGCTTTTTCTAATGCCAGCAATTTTGCTCATGATTTTATTTCATCTTGAGTCCATCTTTTTGACTTTTTTTGGTTCGGTTATGGAATTTGTAAAATAGAGAAGCGTTCTAACACTATTTATTTGAGTAATTATTTCATTCTCAGATAAAACTTTAGCAGTATTTTGAGGTTCAAAAGTTCTATTATGCTTTCGGAATTTTGCAGTCATGGCCTCGTCTGATTTATTTTGAGAATATGCAATTTCTGGAAGATATTCAAGTTCTATAAAATAGTTCTCAAATTCGAAGACAACGCTTACATAGTCAGTCCAAATTCGTTTCGGTCGAGCGTTTTTCAATTCCTCGATTATATTCCTTTCTATGTCGTTAAATATGTAGTTCATAGGTTTTTTTCAAATGGGGCACAACATTAGTAAAAAAACAAAGAATTAACCCAACCAACCTTCCCTATCCAAACTTCTATATTGTATAGCTTCACTAAGGTGACTTCCATTTATATCCTTTGCGCCCTCTAAGTCGGCAATAGTTCTTGACACTTTTAGTATCCTATCGTATGCGCGAGCAGACAAATTTAAACGTTCCATTGCTGTTTTTAATAACGTTTTAGAAGGTTCATCAAGCTTACAATGTAATCTTATTTGTTTCACGTGCATTTGAGCATTGTAGTGCACCGTTTCAGAATTTAAAAACCGCTCGGTTTGTATGTCTCGGGCTTTGGTGACACGTTTTCTAATAGCTATAGAGGCTTCTCCTTTTCGCTCGTCTGATAGTTTATCAAAAGGTACAGGCGTAACTTCTATATGAATGTCTATTCTATCTAATAATGGTCCAGAAATCTTACTTAAATAGCGCTGCATTTCTGCTGGACTTGAAGTTATTGGGGACTCTGGATCGTTAAAATAACCGCTAGGACTTGGATTCATACTCGCAACTAACATAAACGATGATGGGTAGGTAACTGTAAACTTTGCTCTAGAAATAGTAACTTCTCTATCTTCCAATGGTTGGCGCATGACCTCTAAGACTTCGCGTTTAAATTCGGGCAACTCGTCCAAGAACAGTACACCATTATGGCATAAAGATATCTCGCCTGGTTGTGGATAACTTCCGCCACCTACTAAAGCAACATTAGATATGGTGTGGTGCGGACTTCTAAAAGGCCGTTGCGCCATTAAACCTGAGTTGGCTTTTACACGCCCAACAACAGAGTGTATTTTGGTTGTTTCTAAGGCTTCTTTTAAGGACATAGGAGGTAAAATACTAGGTAACCTTTTGGCAAGCATTGTTTTTCCTGCGCCCGGAGGACCAACCAAAATAATATTGTGTCCGCCCGCAGCAGCAATTTCCATACAACGTTTTATGCCTTCTTGACCTTTTACATCGGCAAAATCAAAATCTGGATAATCTAAATTTTTATAAAATTCTTCTCGAGTATTGATGATAGTTTCCTCAATAACTTCTCCTTTATCAAAAAAATTAATAATCTGTTTAATATTATCGATTCCGTATACTTTAATACCATCTACAATGGCAGCTTCTTTTGCATTTTGAATAGGCAAAATAAAGCTTTTAAAACCTTCTTCTTTTGCTTTTATAGCAATAGGTAAAGCACCTTTTATAGGTTGTAAACTTCCATCAAGAGACAATTCGCCCATAATAAGATAGTCTTCTAATTTTTCGGCTTGTATTTGTTTGCTGGCCACTAAAATTCCTATGGCAAGCGTTAAATCGTATGCACTTCCCTCCTTTCTTAAATCTGCAGGAGACATATTTATAATTATCTTTTTGCCAGGAATTTTATATCCATTATTTTGTAATGCTGCTGCAATCCTGTAATTACTTTCTTTAATGGCATTGTCTGGCAAACCAACTAAATGGTAGCCTATTCCTGAAGCGACATTTACTTCTACAGTTATGGTGGAAGCTTCCACTCCAAAAACGGCACTTGCAAAAACTTTTTTTAGCATTATGGTGGTTTTAAACCTAAATGTAGCAAAAACAGATAAATTAAATAACTTCTAAACTAGTAAATTTAAAATCTTTACCATCAAATAATCCTTTATCACTTAATTTCAAAGTCGGTATAACCAACAATGCCATAAAAGACAGCGACATGTATGGTGCTTGGAGTGTACAACCCATATGTTTTGCCATTGCGTCGAGTTCTGCATATAATTTACCAATGGTCTCTCCATCTTGATCACTCATAATTCCTGCAACTGGTAATGCAACAGTTTTTTCTTGCGCTATGGTAGATTGGTCTTCTTTAGAATTTATTGCAGTTATACCACCTTTAACTTTAATAATGGCATTTACAGCTTTGCAAATGGAATCATCATCTACTCCAACGGCAATAATGTTATGCGAATCGTGACCAACAGAGCTGGCAATTGCACCTTTTTTTAAACCAAAGTTTTTTATAAAGGCAATAGAAGGTTTTGCATTATTATATCTATTGACCACCGTTATTTTTAGTACGTCTGTTTTAGTATTAGAAATTAAATTACCACGTTCAATTAAGCTATCTTTAATGACCTCGTTGGTGACCAATTCGCCTTCCAAACATTCAATTACTCTAATTTTTTTAGCTGAGGATTCCAATCTAAAATCTGAAATATTTTTTTTATCGCATTTAAAATTATTTAAATTTTGGAAGTTAACCTCTGGAATACTCACCGTTCCATGGTCGTAAACCATCTCGCCATTAATGTAGGTTTGAAGTGTTTTAAAACCTTTTAAATCTTTAACTACAATGCAATCTGCTGCGTCACCTACTTGCAAAGCACCAACCTCTAAATTATAATGGTTTATAGGATTAATACAAGCCACTTGTAGCACTTTAAAAATGTCCATACCTTTAGCAATAGCTCTAGCACAAAGTTGATTTATATGACCCAAAAGCAAATCGTCTGGGTGTTTATCATCGCTACAAAACATGATGTTTTGATAATGCTCCGGTAGTAATGGTATTAAAGCTTCAAAATTTTTGGCGGCGCTACCTTCTCTAATGATTATTTTCATGCCTTTGTTAAGCTTTTCTAAAGCTTCATCATAAGTAAAACATTCATGATCTGTAGACATTCCAGTAGCAATGTACTTTGTTATGGCGTCGCCTCGTAAACCTGGCGCATGACCATCAATAGGTTTGTTGTAGTATTTTGCCCAAGCTATTTTTTTTAGAACTTCTTTATCCTCTAAAAGGACGCCTGGATAATTCATCATTTCTGCAAGAAATTTTATATCTGGACTGGCTAATAATACTTTAATTGATTCAGAATCAATACTAGCACCTGCAGATTCAAAGCTTGTTGCCGGCACACAACTTGGTGCTCCAAAATTAAATTTAAATGGTGTCTGTTTTCCATTTTTTATCATAAACTCAACACCTCCAACACCTAAAACATTTGCAATTTCGTGAGGATCGCTAACAGTTGAAATGGTGCCATGCCTAACGGCTATTTTTGCAAATGCACTTGGCACTAACATCGAGCTTTCTATATGGATATGCGCGTCTATAAAACCTGGTAGAATATATTGATTGACCTCATGTTCTCGCTCTACAATTGATACAATTTTACCAGCATCAATACTAACTTCCCCTCTATAGATCCGTTTATTTTTTATATCTACTATATGCCCTTTTAATGTTTTCATTTAATTTACTTGTAGGTATTAGGTTTCAATAAAATCGACATCTAAGATAATCCTGAAGTATTTATTGCGTATTCGTGACTTGCACTACAATATTACGCTTTAATTTCATTGCTTTTAATATTTTTTCATATTCTTAAGAGGTAAAGTAAATACATCTTAAATTTTATTGCTAGTCTTTTCTAAGTGTTTGCGTGTTAAAAGTTTAAACGTACTATAAATTCCTTATGGCATGACATTATACAAAACCTCTAAATACACTTTATAAAACGCCTAAATAATGTATATTGCTACCTTGCTAAAGGACAAGTTAATGAAAGACACCAAAATGCTAAATTATGTAAAGGACGTATTGAAAAATATGCCAGATAACTGGTTGAACCTTACCACCCATAGACTAGATATCTATAATGAAAAATTAGCAAAAACTCAGTTTTTGGAGGCGTTTAATATTTTATTTAAAGCAAAAAATTGTAGTAAAACAGCTCTTAATAATTTACCTACGGCTTATGATTATATTCGCCTAGGCCATCCATTGTCTTGTGTATTAGAATGGGTAATTGCCCAGTTGCACGCTATAGAACCTAAAAATATCATTTGTTTTTCGTCTCAAACCATGGCTATTCTAGCTGTATTAAGAAAAAATTCTTTAGAAAATATAAAAACACAAATCCTTTATACTAGTAAATTGCCAGCTTTTTTTAATGCTGAAATACTAAGAAATGTCTATGGTTATACCTTTAACTTAGAAAAAATTGAAAATTTGGAATCCGTTTCAGAATTTACCGGAAGCACTCTTCTTATTACTCATGACTGTAACATAAAGACGATTGGGCTAAATTCCAAAATCGATTTCTACATTTATTGTTATTCTAATTTGGGCAGCCTATTGTTAGTTAATGGTAAGCAAAATGAAAGCTACATATCAGACCTTCAGCATGTAAGAAGGCGTGAGACCATTGCTATGACCCCAAAAAATTGCCATATTGCTCTAAAATGTTTAGTAAATTTAAAACCTATAGAAACTGAACATACTAATATTGAAATTAATAAATCATTAGTTTTAAACTCAATTGCTGCCATTTCTGGCGTAAAGACCAAGGCACTAGTTGCATCTAGCGGACTATCCATGCAATATGCCATTTTAATGGGGCTTATTCATGAGGCCTTAGAGAAGCATATAGGTAAAGCTATTAAAATTATAGTACCTCCTAACTGTTATGGCGGAACTAATGATCAGGCAAGACGCGTTGCTGCAAGCATAGATAATGTAGAGGTTGTAGATTTACTCGTGGATGGCAATCATAACATGGTTAAGAGTATAGATGTTGTTTTACATGAATTGGCTAAAGAGGATGCTATACCACTAATTATTGCAGAAATACCAACTAATCCTAGAGTTGAAGTTCCAAATCTAATAGCATTAAAAAAAGTGTTAAATGTTACACGCCAAACTAAGGCAGATAAACAAGCCGTTACTCCTGTTTTTATTTTAGATCAAACTTTCTGTCCCAATATTCAGTTTTTAGGTGACGGTAAAATACTGTCCAGTGTAAAAACCATTTCCTATGTAAGTGGTTCAAAATTCCCAAGTGGCGGATTGTGTACTGGAGGTTATTGTATTGGAAACAGCAAAGCGAATGCTTTAATTGATAAGATAAAACTACATCTTACACTTTGCGATAACGAAGCTACAAACTTTCAATATCAAACATTAGCAAATCAATTGCCTTCTATGACACAAAGGATTGCCGATGCTTATAACAATACACGAAATTTTGTAAATTATATAAAGGAAAAATTGCCTGAAGCTAAGATTAACTTTGTTTCTGAAACACTCGCAAAACAAGGATTTACACCATCCGTTTTTTCATTAGATCTACCAACAAAAGGTAATACAGCTGCTGAAAGAGAAATTTACAAACGAGCATTAAATCATAAATTAATTAATTTTATGACTACCAAAATCCCTAATGAAAGTAAACATTGCGTTAGTTATGGTCAGCTTAAAGGTAGTTATTGGACTATACCTGCAACATCTACGCAAGGCACCACAAAAGAAGGTGACAAGGATTATATTGCACGAGTGGCACTTTCTCCAGATCTAGACCTTGAGCGTCATAAAAAAGTGTTCTTAGACTTTGTAGAAAGTATATAACTTATTATCTAAACACAAAACTCTTAATAAAAAAAGCACGCGTTAGCGTACTTTTGTAATCAGCATAGTGTAAAATATCGCTAACTAACTTCTATAATAGTATCCTCTTCTTTAGTTTTAAAAACATAGGTGTATAACCACATTAAAGTAAATGTTGGAACAACATCTAACCCTGGTAAAGCCTCTTCAATAAAAGAGACCGCTGCGCCCACTTTTCCCGCATTGCCTTTGTAAAGCTTGGTCATGATAAAGGCAGAGGCTGGTGCCCATAAAACATCGATAAATTCTCCTATTCCAGGGATAATAAAGCTGGCATAACCAACTGCATCAAAAATAATACTAGCAGCTAATATTTTGTACTTGTTTGTGTTTTCTAAATTCATTGTAAAATAATTGTATTAATAGTCTGTTAAAAGCAAAGATTGTTCCAAATTTTTTAAATTGTTTAAAAATTGTTCTATCTATAAATGATAGGATGCTTAACTATAAGTAGACAAAGTTCCTTTGCTGTTACATTTTATTAAAAGAAAATTGACGATTTAAAACATCTAAATTTTTTTTAACTTAAAATTATGACAATAAAACGCGCTTAAAAGTAGTTTTGTCACCAGATACTGTAACAAATTATAATTTAGTGTAGTCTTTAAACTATCAACCATAACCATCATCAATTTAATGAAATTTTATTTAATATTAATTTTAGCTTTTTTGTACTCACTTAATAGTGGCGCACAAGACAAAAAAAGCTACACAATAGCACGTACAGATAACGCTCCAAAAATAGATGGTATTTTAGACGACAACGTATGGAACACTGCAGAAATAGCCAGGGATTTTGTACAGTTAAGACCAACCGCAGGGAAAATAATGCCAAAACATAAACGCTCAGAAGTTAAAATGACTTATGACGATTCAGGTATTTATATTGCTGCACACCTATATGACAACTCTGAAGACATGATGAAGCAATTTACGCAACGTGATGATTTTGGGCAATCAGATTTTTTCTCCGTTGTATTTAACCCAAATAATGATGCACAAAATAACACTGAATTTTTTGTTTTTAGCTCAGGTACGCAAGCAGACGCTGTTGAAAGCCCAGGAAATGGTAAAGATTTTGGTTGGAACGCTGTTTGGCAAAGTGCAACTAAAACGATTGCAAATGGGTGGATTGTAGAAATGAAAATTCCTTACAGAGCCTTACGTTTTACAAAACAAGACAACCCAATTTGGGGTATACAATTTCATAGACATTATAGACATACTAGAGAACAAACAACCTGGAATCCTGTAGATGTAGCAAGTGGCGCTGGTATCGGGTTTTTTAGTGGTGAATTAAAAGGCCTAAACAACCTAGAACCTCCTATAAGATTAAGTTTCTATCCTTTTACATCATATGTTTATGATAGTTTCGACGGCGAAAAGATTAGCGATTTTAACGTAGGGTTAGATATTAAATATGGGATTACCGAAAACTTTACGCTAGATGCAACGCTAATTCCAGATTTTAGCCAAGCAGGTTTTGATAATGTTCAATTAAATTTAGGACCATTTGAGCAAACGTTTTCCGAGCAAAGGCAATTTTTTACAGAAGGTGTAGATTTATTTAGAAAAGGCGGGTTGTTTTTTTCAAGGCGTATTGGAAGTGCACCAATTGGTAAGCCAATATTAGGAACCAACGAAATTGTAAATGGCGATTTTCCTCAGAAAACAGTATTATTAAATGCCCTAAAAGTTTCAGGAAGAACAAAAAACGGATTAGGAATTGGTTTTTTTAATGCCATCACAGAAAAAACAGATGTGGATATAATTAATACTACTACTGGCGAAAAACGTAGCGAAACCGTCGAGCCATTGACTAATTATAATATCATGGTTATAGACCAGCAGTTTAATAAAAACTCGTCTGTTACCTTAATAAACACCAACGTAACACGCAATGGCTCTGGATTTAATACCAATAATGGTAATAGAAATAGTTCTGGATATAGAGATGCTAATGTTACTGGTTTACTATTCGATTTACAAAACAAAAAAAATACTTATGGCGCTATTGCACAAGTAAAAATGAGTAATCTAAACCTTGAAGATGGTTCCCAAACAGGAATAAGTACATCTATAGGTGTTGGAAAGAATAGTGGAAAATACCGATGGAGTGTTAGCCACGAATTAGCTGATAAAGATTACGATATTAACGATATGGGAATTTTGTTTAGAAACAATTATAATAATTTTAGTACAGATTTCTCCTATCGCATATTTGAGCCCACAGAAAATCTTAACAATTTTAGAGTTAATACTTGGGCAAATTATAATAGTCTGTATAGACCAGGTACATTTACTGGTTTTAACTTTGGAGGACGTGTATTTGCCGTTGGGAAAAAGAGCTTAATGGCGTATGGCGGTAGTTTTAATGTACGACCAGGAAAGCAGTTTGATTATTTTGATCCGCGGGTAGATGGCCGCTATTTTATTTCAGAAGATTGGTTAAATACAGGCGTATTTATCTCTACTAATTACAATAAAACCTTTGCCATTGATGTAAATATTGGTTACGAGACGCTTTTTGAAGATGGCAGAAGTTACGAAAGTGTATTTTTTGGTATAGAACCAAGAATAAGATTTAATGAAAATTTTATTGTCGTATATTCTTTTGAGTGGGATCAAGAACTTCGCGAGCGTGGTTGGATGGATTTTATTGGTAATGATATTATTTATGGGCAACGCGATCAAATTACTATAGAAAACAGTATTTCTGGAAGCTATAATTTTAATGCTATGAATAGCCTAACCTTAAGTTTTAGAAACTATTGGAGCGCTGTACAGTATGAAAGCAACCTTTATGCTCTAGGGACTAATGGAAGATTAAATAGAAATGATAACTACACAAAGGATGATGTTGATGATCCTGATGTTAATTTTGGTACTTGGAATTTAAACTTAACCTACTCTTGGCAATTTGCACCTGGAAGTTTTTTAACCGCTCAATACCGAAATCGTATATTTAATTTTAATAATGATGGTGCTCAAGCATTTAGAGATAGTTTAACTGAATTATTCGAACAACCAAACGGCAATACCTTTTCGCTTAAAATGGTGTATTTTATAGATTATAACGATGTTAAAAAAGTTTTTAAAAGCTAATTTTAGGTTTTAATAGTTAGCTTTTAATTTATATATTATTTTAACTGTAATCTAATATGTCTCTAGTAAAAATTAACCGCTTATTTAAAAGTTTAGTGGTGTAAAACTATTATTGATATTTATTTTTAATTCTTGAATTACTAGTTAAAAATTTGAGTATGATTTTGTAAAGTAGTATTTTCAAACTTTAATTTCTATATATGATTAAAGCGGAGAATATTCATAAACATTATAACGATTTACATGTCCTGAAAGGAGTGAACGTTCATATTAAAAAAGGAGAAGTGGTCTCTATCGTTGGCGCTTCAGGTGCAGGAAAAACGACATTACTTCAAATTTTAGGTACTTTAGACAGTATTTCAAAAACTCATGACGCCTCATTAATTATAAATGGCAAAAGTATAAATACACTTTCCGAAAAATTATTAGCTAAATTTAGAAACGAAAACATTGGTTTTATTTTTCAATTTCATCAATTATTACCAGAGTTTTCGGCTATAGAAAATGTTTGCATTCCAGCTTATATTAAAAAAACACCTAAAGCAGAGGCTATTAAACGTGCTAAAGAGCTACTTGATTTTTTAGGCTTATCACACAGATACAACCACAAACCAAACGAATTGTCTGGTGGAGAGCAACAACGTGTTGCGGTAGCTAGAGCTTTAATAAATAATCCCAGTCTTATTTTTGCAGATGAACCGTCTGGAAATTTGGATAGTGAAAGTGCAGAAAATCTACATAACCTCTTTTTTAAATTACGTGACCAATTCGGTCAGACCTTTGTTATCGTTACGCACAATGAGGAACTGGCAGATTTAGCCGATAGAAAACTAACTATGGTTGATGGCAAAATAATTAATTAGCAATAATGATAGACACAGCAAAAGACATTATCCAGTACATTAAAAATCCAGAATGTGGTTTTAGAGAGAATTTGTCTCTAAAACAAAAACTACAATTAGTATTACATACACTATTTATTAGTCTGATTACCTGTTTAAGTTTGGTTTCTGTTTTTTCAGTTTTAGAACATTTTGAGCTTATAGACATGAGTAAACACGCTTCTGCAGATTTATTTAAAAAATATCCTAAAATCGTTATTTTTTTGCTGGTTACAGTATTAGCACCTTTATTAGAAGAGTTAATATTTAGAGCGCCCATAACGCTATTTTGTAAATACAGAAAACAGTTTAAGTATATTTTTTACGCCTTTGCAATCCTCTTTGGGTATGTACACATAACCAATTTTGAAATGACAATTCAAGTTTTACTTTTATCTCCTATTCTAGTATTGCCTCAAGTCATTCTTGGTTTAATTTTAGGATTTGTACGGATTAAGATTGGTTTAATTTATGCCATACTTTTGCATGCTGTATATAATGGATTATTAACACTACCCATGCTCATTTTTAGTGATATTTTGGATATTTAATAGTGACTGCATTGACTAACATAGCGCTTAAAGAATTTTTGGATACCAAAGTTGTCCAATACAACAATCCAAATTTTATAATAAGCGATCCTATTCAGGTTCCACATCAATTTAACAAGAAAGAAGATATAGAAATTTCAGGTTTTTTAAGCGCAACCATTGCATGGGGAAACCGAAAAAGTATTATTAATAATGCAAATAAAATGATGGTTCTACTCGAACATGCACCACACGATTTTGTACTTAACCATCAAGAATCTGACTTAAAAAAATTAGAACCTTTTGTGCATAGAACCTTTAATGGAAGCGACTTTATAACATTTATTAAAAGCCTTCAACATATTTATAAAAGTCATAATGGTTTAGAAGCCATTTTTGCAAAATATGCTCTAGACCAATCATTACAAAGTGCCATTCATTACTTTAAACAAAGTTTTTTTGAAATAGACCATTTAAAGCGTACTGAAAAACATGTTAGCGATCCACTTAAAAACTCTGCGGCCAAGCGTATTAACATGTTTTTAAGGTGGATGATTAGGAACGACGCTACTGGAGTAGATTTTGGAATTTGGAAATCACTATCCCCTTCACAACTATCTTGTCCATTGGATGTGCATTCTGGAAATGTAGCAAGAAAATTAGGATTATTAAAACGGAAGCAAAACGATGGTAAAGCTTTAGCCGAGCTCGACGCCTCGTTAAGAAAATTAGACGCAAAAGATCCTGTTAAATACGATTTTGCGTTATTTGGATTGGGCGTTTTTGAAAACTTTTGAATCCTTTAAAGATTTTTTTAACGCAAAGACTATTGTGTTGCAAATACTGAAATAATAAATTTTAAATTAGAACAATATTTAATATAGAATTATTTTTACCAATTCTATTACAATCATAATGTAAGGTGATAGCTCCAGAAATACCAACGAACGAATCTGCCAGATTAGCAACGGTAAAGTCATACAATTTATTGGATACTTTACCTGAAGCCGATTATGATAACATTACCTCACTACTTGCTAATATTTTTAATGTTCCAATTGCGCTTATTACCTTATTGGATGCCGATAGAAATTTTTTAAAATCGCATCATGGCATCCCATTTAACCAGTCTCCAAGAGATATTTCGTTTTGCGGTCACGCAATTTTAAGCAATACGGACATTTTTGTTGTAGAAGATGCTAGAAATGATTTACGCTTTTGTGATAATCCTTTGGTAAAAAAACACAATGCTGTTTTTTATGCTGGTGCACCTTTAGTGGATAAAGCGGACTATAAATTAGGGACGCTTTGCGTTTTTGATACCAAACCAAGAGTTATTTCTAATAATGAAAGAATGGCATTAATTGCTTTAGCAAAACAGGTTATTAGATTGTTTGAACTTAGAAAAAATAATATTGAACTAAATAGAACTAAAGGAATTTTAAAAGCTAAAAACGAAGAGTTAAAGCGTTTTGCAGGTACAGTATCTCATGATATGAAAATGCCTCTGGCAAATTTAATTGTAACCTCAGATATTTTAAAATTAAAATATGGGTCGAAATTAGATAATAAGGGCCTTGAATATCTTCAGTATTTAAAAAGAGCTTCCTTAACATTAAGCGATTATATAACTGGTTTATTAGCACATTATGAAAGTGATAAAATTGAAGATTTGCTAGAAAGCTTCGACCTGCATCATCTTTTAGAAGAGATTGTAGATTTATTAAAGATAAACATTGACTGCGAGATTAATTTTCCTGAAAAAAATGAAGATTTATATTGTAATCGCGCTGCTTTAGAGCAAGTATTCTTAAATCTTATTGGTAATAGCTTAAAGTATAATGATAAAGATGAAATTATTATTCACATCTTTTTTGAAAAAAGCGAGACGCACTATCACTTTACAATTACCGATAATGGTATTGGTATTCCAAAAGATAAGCAACAAGAAATTTTTAATCTATTTACAACAATTGGAAATTTAGATAGACATGGTAATAAAGGCCATGGCATAGGCTTATCAACTGTGCAAAAATTAATATCGTCTTTGGGTGGTGAAATTTCAGTATCATCAGTTGAAGGAGAAAGCACAGCTTTTAAATTTTCGGTTTTAGCTTCAAATGAGGCCTTATAATATTTTTTAAATTTAAATATGACTTAAACACCCACTAAATGAAACCATTTAATAGCTGTTTAAGTTTATAAAAATGATCGTAACATTTTTTTTATAGCCTATTAATTTTACTCTTTTAACCAAGCCTCACGCAGAGCATTTTGCTTTGGTGTAGCATCTGGATTTACTGTTAAGCGAGATCCAGTAGTATAGGATTGTGTTAATGTAGTTTTGATAATAACCTCTTTTCCATTTCTATCTATCCTAACATCAATTGCTCGACCTGGTCTCCACATGTAAACCTCCGTTAGCATTTTTTGAGCATTAGCCAATGTTAATGGTTTACCATCTATAGTTTTAATAACATCTCCTGGTAAAACACCATTTTCTGCCCAAAAACTATTGTCTTTAACAGCTTCAGAAAAAGGAATAGACATTTTAGCCATATCTGGAGCAAAAATTAATTCACCATCGTTTTGAATATAATTAGTTTTAACCTTTGATTCTACTAATTCCAATCCTGCTTTAGCAAAAAAGTCGTTGTAATTAATTGGTGTACCACCAACAACATGAGTAGTTAAAAATGTTCCTACAGAAGGATACGTCATCTCTGTAATTTCAGCAATTAAATTATCATCTTCAAATGGTTTGTTTTTACCATATTTTAAGGATAATTCTTTCATTAAAGATAAAATCCCTCTATTTCCATTACTTTCTTCACGCATGAGAATATCAATACACATTCCAATTAAAGCACCTTTTTGGTAAACATTTAAATATTGCGATGCATAAGGCTCATCCAAAATATTTTCACTCATTTCTGTAAAGCTCATAGCATCGTTCATGGCTGCGGCAGATTTAATTTTACTCATGATATTTGAATAAAACTCATCTTCAGACACTAAACCTTGATTTACTTGAAAAACTGTTGCAAAATACTCTGTAACACCCTCATACATCCATAAGTGTTTTGAGAATGTTGGTTGGTTGTAGTCAAAATAATGCACATCTTCAGAATGTACGCTTAAAGGAGTAACAATATGAAAAAACTCATGAGAAACAACATCAATCATACTTTCTGCTAATACCTCATCTGGCATAGACTCTGGTAAAACAACAACTGTAGATGTGTGGTGTTCTAAGGCTCCATATCCTTTTGGAGAGTCGTCTTTACCTTCAGATAAATATAAATAAATATCGTAACGTGGTGTCGTATTTATAGCCCCTAAGTAAGTTTTTTGTGCAAGCATCATTTTTTCCATAACTGCTTTAATTTTTTCAGCAGAATGTACACTGTTAGGAGAATAAACACTCAATACAATTTTAATTCCTCCAACCTCAAACTCTTCAACATCTAATGCTCCGTAAAACATTGGATTATCTGTAATGTCAAAATATCTTGGTGCAAAATAACTTGTGGTCATAGACAATCCGTCTGGATTAATTTTTGTTTCTGTTTCTTGTAAGGCAGATGTTTTTAACATGGTTTTAGGTGCCTTAATGTTTAATTTATATTGCGCAGTCTTTAAGGCATCAAAATAACCAATAAATCCGTGTAAATTAAGCACGTAGTTAGTAGTCTCAATATTTGTTCCAGCTGGAGAAAAAGGAACTTCTCCTCCTATGCCGCCACCATTAGCTTCCATATCAAACGTGTCATTAACATTATAGGTAATAACATCTAAATTAATGGCATTATTAACAGTCCAGGTGTTTGTATCATTTTTGACTACTGGTAACTCATTTCCTTTATAATCAATAGCCTTAAAATCGTCTATGTATTTCCCAAAATCACTAACAGAATACGTTCCTTGTACTACCCTTGGCAATCTATACGTTACCGTTTCTGTTGTAAAACGTCCAGGATTTATAGTTATGGGCGCTTTGTCGTTTACAACTTTTGTTAAATCTAAAGTTGTTACTATTGGATTAAGTGAGGCAAGATCGTTAGTAGATTTTTTGCCAGTAGATTTTGAAGCTTGACATCCTACTAATAACATTCCAGCAAGTACAAGAGGTAAAAAATGAATTTTCATTAATTTGAAATTATGTTAAGGGTTTAAAAATTAAGCCGAGCAAATGTACAATCTGCGATGCATATAATTTGTAAAATTTTGTTAATATATGTTAATTACATTGCATCAGAATATTATATTGCAACTATGCAGGATTCTTTAATTAGCATTTTAATTCCATTTAAGAATACCGAAGCTTTTCTTGATGAATGTCTAGATTCCATTTGTAAACAGACCTATACCCAATGGGAATTGTTAATTGTAGACGATCATTCTACTGATAAAAGTTATTCTATTGTAAAACATTATGCAAATAGAGATGGGCGTATACGCCTTTTTAAAAATGAAGGAGCAGGTATTATTGATGCTTTAAAATTAGCATTTTCAAAATCTAATGGCAACTACATCACAAGAATGGATAGTGATGATATTATGCCAAAAATAAAATTAGAAACAATGCTCAATAAACTTCAACATTTTGGAAAACACCATATAGCAATAGGCTTGGTACGCTATTTTTCTTTAGAAGGCCTAAGTGATGGCTACAAAAGGTATGAGCATTGGTTAAATGGTTTAACGTTAACAGGCAGCAATTATTCCGAATTGTATAAAGAATGTGTTATTCCTTCGCCTTGTTGGATGATTGCTAGCGAAGATTTAGTAGCTATTGATGGTTTTAACCCAACACGGTATCCAGAAGATTACGATTTAACTTTTAGGTTTTATGAAGCAAATTACAGCATTATACCTTGTAATAAAATTTTGCATTATTGGCGAGATCATGGTAAAAGAGCCTCAAGAACCGACTCTAACTATGCAGACAACAGTTTTATAGATATAAAATTAAACTATTTTATAAAATTAGAATATAATAGCATTAAAACTTTAGTTCTTTGGGGTGCTGGCACTAAAGGTAAAACCATTGCTAAAAAATTAATAGCACATCGTATTTCATTTCATTGGGTATGCGACAATCCTAAAAAAATTGGCAAACATATTTATGATATAGAAATGAAATCGTATTTAATTTTAAGTACATTAAACCAAACCCAAACTATAGTAAGTGTTGCCAATAAAGATGAACAAGCAAAAATTAAAAACTATTTTTCTACATTAAATAAACAACCCATGATTGATTATTTCTTTTTCTGCTAGTATGGTCCAATAGTAAACAATTGTCGTCCTTACTACTGTTGACGGCCATTAATATCCTTACAAATAATAATGCTTTAACCATTACTAATTCTACCATTGTTTATAATCATCTATCGTTCACAACAATTTTTAAAATTTTATAGGGGTTAGGTAACTAAATATAAGAGAACTAAAATTAACCGTCCTAAATCTTTAGGAGTGGCAAATAAATTTTATATTTGCCCAATCAAAATTAGCAATGCAGTTTAAACATCCAGAACTTCTTTACGGCTTACTCTTACTACTAATACCAATAATTGTTCACTTATTTCAGCTTCGAAAATTCCAAAAGGAAGCGTTTACTAATGTAGCTTATTTAAAGAAAGTAACATTACAGACCCGTAAGAGCGCTCAAATTAAAAAATGGCTAACTTTATTAACCAGAATGGGAATTCTAGCCGCTATTGTTATTGCCTTTGCACAACCATTTACCTCTAAAAATAAAGTATTTAATACAACATCTGAAACTGTTATTTATTTAGATAACTCTTTTAGTATGCAAGCAAAAGGAGATCAAGGCGAATTACTAAAACGTGCAGTAAGCGATATTATTAGTCATGTTCCAGAAACCGAAAGTATTTCGCTTATTACGAATGATAATAGTTTTAGAAACACAACGGTAAAGGCAATTACTAACGACTTATTACAAGTAAATTACGCTACCAATCAATTACCTTATGATGCTGCCTTATTAAAAAGTAAGAACTATTTTTCTAAAAAAAAGAATACTGTTAAAAATGTAGTTTTTATAAGTGACTTTCAACAAAAAGACGACAGTTTTTCACCGACCACCAATAACGATTATAAGCTTCATTTAGTACAATTAAAGCCTGTTAGCAATAGTAATGTAAGTATAGATACTGCCTATATTTCTAAAAGAACTTCTAGTAATTTAGAGCTAACCGTTGGCTTAAAGAATAATGGTAATGTAATAGAAAATTTTCCAATTTCATTATATAACAATGGCAATCTATTAACCAAATCGTCGGTAAATATAACAGATCAAGCCACCACTGTATTTACACTACCTGCAAACCAACGTATTGATGGGAAAGTAACAATTGAAGATATTAATCTTCAATTTGATAATAGTCTGTATTTTAACATAGATAACACTTCTAAAATAAATGTTTTAGCTATTAATGATGTCAGCGATTCATTTTTAAAAAGCATCTACACGAGTAACGAATTTAATTATAAATCAACAGCATTTAAACAGTTAAGTTATGGAGATATTACCAATCAGAATCTTATAATTTTAAATGAATTAAAGGAAATGCCAAGCTCATTGGTAACGGCGTTAAAAGGATTTACAACCCAAGGTGGTGTTTTAATTATTATTCCGGGTCAAACGATTGATATACAGGATTATAATAGTATTTTGCAACAGTATAATTTTGCTCCTTTCTCCACGCTTTCTAAAACAGAAAAACGTCTTACAAACATAAATTATTCGCACCCATTATATAGTGATGGCGTGTTCGAGAAACGCGTGTCTAATTTTCAATATCCTAAAATTAAATCTTATTACCCACAAACTATTGCAGGCGCCTCTGCCGTGCTTCAATTTGAAGACGGTAAACCATTTTTATTAGAGCAAAATAATGCATTTGTATTTACCGCTGCTTTAAACAGAAAAAATACAAGTTTCCAAGACATTAATTTAATTGTACCAACCTTTTACAACATTTCAAAACGCAGTTTAAAATTGTCTAATTTGTATTACACAGTTGGTAAAGAAAATACCTTTGATGTGGTTACAGCATTACAACAAGATGCAGTGTTAACATTGGTTAATGATTATGCCAATATTATACCGCAACAGCAATACTTTAATAATAAAGTAACAATTACAACCCTAGAAAACCCAGAACAAGCTGGAATTTATAACATTAAAAATAAAGCTGAAATTATAGAAAATGTTAGTTACAACTACAATAGAGATGAAACTAATTTAGTTTATCAACAATTTTCTAATCTTGATAATGTAACTGTCAGTAATTCTGTTTCAGAAGTTTTTAATACCATAAAAAATGATACTAAAACAAACGAGCTATGGAAATGGTTTGTTATTTTAGCCCTAATACTATTAGTTTGCGAAATGCTCATATTAAAATATTTAAAATGAACGTACTTATAAAATCTGCAACAATACTTGATGCTAAGAGTGATTTTCATAACACTATTCAAGACATTTTGATTGAAAAAGGCAAAATTTCAAAAATAGCTAAAAGCATTAAGAACACTAATAATTACAAAGAAATACAACGAGATAACCTTCATGTTTCTCAAGGCTGGTTTGATAGTAGCGTGTGTTTTGGAGAACCGGGTTTTGAGGATAGAGAAACTATAGAAAATGGTTTAAAAACGGCAGCTAAGTCCGGATTTACTAGCGTTGCCCTGCAAGCCAATACAAACCCAATTATAGATACGAGTTCAGCTATTGCTTTTGTTAAAACTAAAGCCCGAAAAAGTGCTGTAACTGTTTTACCTCTTGGTGCCTTATCCAAAAATAGTGAAAGCGTGGATCTGGCGGAATTGTATGATATGCAAACTGCTGGAGCAGTTGCATTTTCAGATTACAAAAAGCCAATTACCAATCCCAATTTGCTTAAAATTGCGTTGCAATATGCTAATAATTTTGATGGATTGGTGTGTTCATTCCCTCAAGAAAATAGAATCTCTGGTCAAGGCGTAATGAATGAAAATATAACAAGCACAAGCTTAGGTTTAAAAGGAAACCCTAGTCTTTCTGAAGCCTTACAAGTGGCTCGTGATTTGTATTTGCTAGAATATACCGGCGGAAAGTTGCACATTCCAACCATTTCTACTGCAGAGTCTGTAGACTTGATAAGAAATGCAAAAAAGAAAAAACTAAACCTTACCTGTAGTGTTGCAATACATAATTTGTGCTTAACAGATACAGAATTGGAAGGCTTTGATGCACGTTATAAAGTATTACCACCACTACGAACCCAAAGTGATATTGATGCTTTAATTGAAGGTGTAAAAGATAATACTATAGATATGGTTACTTCTGACCATAATCCAATTGCTATAGAGGATAAAAAAGTAGAATTTGATTTTGCAAACTATGGAACCATTGGACTTGAAAGTGCCTTTGGTGTTTTACAAACCCTATTTTCTACAAAAAAAACAGTACAACTACTAACTAAAGGGAAAGCGAGATTTAATGGCAATATTTCTTTAATTTCTGAAGGCAATAGTGCAGACTTAACACTCTTTAATCCAGACGTAGAATACACGTTTACAACAAAAAACATACACTCAACCTCTAAAAACAGTTTGTTTTTAAACAAAGTGTTAAAAGGCAAGGTTTATGGTATTATTGCAAATAAAAAAATAGTTTTATAAAATGAACGAGCACACTATAGAACAAGGAAAAACAATGAGTGTTGTAGCCTATTTAACAGTTATAGGCTCTATTATTGCGTTAATTGTAAACAACGATAAAAAAAATCCGTTTGTAGCTTTTCATGTTAGGCAAGGCTTAGGCTTGTGTTTAACCTATATGATTTTAGGTTATTTTATAGGTAATTTTAATAGCTGGAATGTGTCTATTGGTTTTTGGATAGGCTTTGGCATCCTATTTTTTTATGGCTTAATCGGAGCTATATCGGGTAAAATGAATGCTGTGCCATTGCTTGGGCCTCTATTTCAGAAAATTTTTAAGAATTTAGGTAATTAATTAATGACAGATTTATCTTTACATTATATCGTTCGCGAGTCCACATTAAAAACCAATGCTCCAATTCTTTTGCTATTTCATGGTTATGGTAGCGACGAAAACGATTTGTTTTCCTTTGCGTCTCAACTACCAGAGGAATTTTTTATAGTTTCAGCAAGGGCACCCTATGCAATGCAACCCTACGGAAATGCTTGGTATACTATAAATTTTGACGCTGACAAAGGTAAGTGGAGCGACAATGTCCAGGCCATACAATCTAGAGATTTAATTGCAAAGTTTATAGACGAAGTTGTTGCTAAATATCCAGTAGACAAAAACAAAGTATCCATTCTTGGCTTTAGTCAAGGTACTATTTTAAGCTATGCAGTAGCCCTTACCTATCCCAAAAAAATAAATAATGTTATAGCTTTAAGTGGTTATATTAATGAGGATTTGTTTAAAGTTTTACCTGAAGATAATTACAAGCATTTAAACTTTTATTGCTCTCATGGCGCTGTAGATCAAGTTATTCCAGTGGATTGGGCAAGAAAAACGCCAGCATTTTTAACTGCATTAAATATTAACCATCATTATGCAGAATTCCCAGTGGGCCACGGTGTGGCACCACAAAACTTTCAAGAATTTAAAGAATGGCTAATAGCATTACTTTAATTAGGATTTAATAAGGACTCTGCAACTCTAAAATTAAGCGCTCCTTTTTCGTTAAGCGCGTAAACTATTAGCATTTCTCCCCAAAGTTGTCCATCTGTAAAATCGGCTATAATCCATTTGTGATTGAGTACGCGAATAGAATTAATGGCCATTTTAGATTGAGTTGTAGACATATAAGGCACTAATGGATGTTCACTACCAGTATATTCATTTTGAGCATATAAGGCATCTTTTACAGTAGTCATTAATTTTTTTACGTCGTAACCTTGATTTAAAAAATAATCATATGAAAAGTCATTATAATCAAAACTAAATTGCGATAAATTGTAAATTTTATCTTCTAATTTTTTTATTGAATCTTTATATTTTAAAACCTGTGCTTTGGAAGCAGCGACTTTTTGGTTGCTATCATCAAAAATCTTTTTAGAGTTTATAAAGTTAAATATCAATAGTAAAACTGAAAATATAAACAGATACATAAAAATACGTTGCTTCATAAAAATAGGCTATTTTGTTAAGAACTTTCAATTGTTAATTCATCATACGCTAAAAAAACGTGCTTAGGTAGTTTTTGTTGTACCTCGTCATGAAATCCTAAAAAATGACTAATATGCGTTAAATAAGCTCTTTTAGGTTTTAATTCTTGAATGATTGCTAAGGCTTCAGCTAGATTAAAATGAGAGAGATGCTCTGCCTCACGTAAGGCATTTATAACAAGAACATCCAAATTTTGAAGCTTCAGTTTTTCGGTATCAGAAATGGACTTCATATCTGTTAAATATGCAAAATTACCGAATCTATATCCAAAAACAGGTAATTTATAATGAAGCCCTTCAATAGGAATTATTTTTAAACCTTTAATAGAAAAGGCTTTATTCTTTACTTCGTTTTCGATAAGATTAAGCACACCAGGATACTTTTCTTCTTTGGTAAAAATATATTCAAAACGTTGATTAAGCTGTGTTAAAACACGTTGGTGTGCATAAATATTTATATCGCCTTGCTTAAAAAAAAATGGACGAATATCGTCTAACCCCGCAGTATGGTCTGCATGCTCGTGTGTAAATATAAACGCATCTATTTTTTCTGGATTAGCTCGCAACATTTGCTGCCTAAAATCTGGACCACAGTCTACTACAAAAACAGCATCCTGCCATTCTATCATAATAGACACACGTAAGCGCTTATCTTTAGAATTTGTACTTAAACAAACAGGATGTAGACTACCAATTACTGGTATGCCTTGTGATGTTCCTGTACCTAAAAACGTGATTTTCAATATGACTATTATTTATCACAAAAGTAAGTTATTTTTTTTGTTTGCCTTAGTTATTTGATACCTTTGTAACTTGACAATTCAATGCCTATACTATGGATATTAAACTTAAAGGAGACAAGAATATAGAAAGTATTCCTTCATTAAAAGATAAAGCGCTTCGCATTAATTTAAACGAAAATGTTTATGGTACTTTTTCTGAAATTGGTGCTGGTCAAGAAACAGTACGTCAGTTTTTTAGAGCTGGTGGAGGTTCTGGAACCATAGCCAAAGCAATGTCTGCTTATGATAAAGATTTTAGTGATGCTATTTATGGTATTGAAGATGACAAGCGGTATGTAACTGAAGCGCGTTTGCGTAAAATGTTGGATCATGAAATGAACCTTACGGAACAACGTATTACGAGAGACAAGCATCCTAACAAAATGTTTTTTAGTTATGCCAATACGGTTGCTACCATAGATTTTGCAAAAAAGTATAAAGGTCATGGTTGGGTTGGTATTAAATATCAAGTAGAACCAAATCAAGATTACAATGAAATTGTTTTACACATTCGTTTTAAAGAAACTGATGCACGCCTACAACAAGAAACATTGGGTAAGTTAGGTACAAACCTTATATATGGTGCATTTTACAAGTACAATCAACCCAGAAAATTATTGCGTTATCTGTACGATCATTTAGATAAAGACCAACTGGAAATTGATACTATTAACTTTTCTGGTCCTGTTTTTAAGAATGTAGATAATCGCTTAATGAGCTTACAATTGGTTAAAAATAATATGACAGACGCGGTCATGTTTGCTCCAGATGGAAATAATGTTCTCCCTGCAAGAGTCCTTTATAAACGTAATATACTAACGCTTCGCGGTAGTTTTAGACCGGTTACTAAAGTAAATATGGACATGTATAAAAAATCGTTAGACATGTTTTTAAAAGAGAATAAAGTGGATGAAGACAAAACGCAAGTTATTTTCGAAATCACACTCTCCAACCTTCGTGCAGAGGGAGAAATAGATGAGCAAGATTTTATGGATCGCGCTAAATTATTATGCTCCTTAGGCCAAACGGTTTTAATTTCTAATTTTCAAGAATACTACAAACTTGTAGAGTACTTCTCTCAATATTCTAAGGCTAGAATGGGCTTAGCAATGGGCGTTAATAATCTAGTTGACATTTTCGACGAGAAATATTACAGACACTTAAGTGGTGGTATTTTAGAAGCCTTTGGGAAACTCTTTTTTAAAGATTTACGTGTGTATTTATACCCAATGGAAAACGACGATGGCACATTAACCACTAGCGATAATTTAAAGGTGCACCCGCGCATGAAAGAGCTTTACAAGTTTTTTAAATACAACGGTAAAGTGGTGGATATTACAGACTATAATCCAGATACTCTAAATGTATTTTCAAGAAAAGTATTGAGTATGATAGCTAAAGGTGAAGATGGTTGGCAAAATATGTTACCTGAAGGTGTTAGTAAATTAATTATGGAAAAAAGTTTATTTGGATGCGAAACTGAAGAGGTTACCAATAAAAACTAGAAAAAGTTTACCATTTTTTACTCGCAAATTTAATGTTATCTTTCTGTAAGCATGTTTACTAGTTGAGCATATTCTAGACTTATATTAAGTTTGGTATATTGCAATAATTAATTGTATTAATATGAAATTAAACTTATTGGCTTGTCATGCTCCTAGACCAGATAATAGAGCCATAACAAAATATATTTTAGAGATTACATCTAAAACAAGTAAATCTGTGGCGCAAGATCTTACCAACAGATTTTTAGACGGAGATGCTGTAACCATTGAAATTGAAGATAGAAACTCTGCTTCTGCTTTAAGAATTTTACGAAAATTAAGTATTGACTACGATATCATTGAATAAACCACGCTCTGCTACACGTTTAAATATTGAATTTCCAGACTAAAAGATGATTTCACGACATTTTTAAAACATGACCTATTTTAGAATCATTAATCCGTAGATTAATTGTAAAATTGTATAGAAACTAAAACAAATTCCATTAAGGCAAAACGTTATAATCTATTTTTAGAACGATACAAGCCTTAGCCTTAAATATCCGTTCATGAAAAAATTACTTTTAGTATTACCGTTACTATTATCAATATTTTCTTACGCCCAAGACAAAAAATTATGGGCTAAATCTTATCTTAATCAAGAAGCACCGCCACTAGTTGTAGAAAAATGGTTGTCTGAAAAACCTGAGACTAAAGGAAAATTTTTAATTATCGATTTCTGGGCCACTTGGTGCGGTCCATGTAAGAAGGCAATTCCAGAATTAAATGAATTTCAAAAAGAATTTAAAGACCAATTAATAGTTATTGGTTTAAGCGACGAAACTCAAGCCAGAGTAAAAAAAATGACAACACCTGTAATCGATTATTATAGTGCTATAGATACAAAAAAACGCACAAAAAGAAGCTATGAAGTTAGAGGTATACCACATTGTGTAATTATTAATCCAAAAGGTATAGTGGTTTGGGAAGGTTGGCCACATTTAAAAGGCTTTGAGTTAACATCAAATGTTATTAAGCGTTTGATTAAAGATTACTAAAATACATTTAACAACCTATTTAAAAAGATAGCATGGTTTAATGGATGTTACTAGCGTAATAAAATAACTCATAATGTATCGCTAATTTAGTGTATTGATTAAGCCTTTAATATAATCCCCATTTGCTATTTGCGTTCTGTTTCTATAGATTAAATACTTCAAAATACTTCAGGTTTTAACATAACCTTTAAAATAATTGATAGACTAGGTTTTATCTTTGTTAAAAAAATAAAACTATGTTTGGATTATTTAAAAAGAAAAGTAAACTCGATAAACTTCAAGACGACTATAAAAGACTCTTAGAAGAATCTTATAAACTTTCTACTACTAATAGAGGTGAAAGCGATAAGAAGCAAGCAGAAGCACAAAAAGTATTGGAGCAAATAGAAGTGTTAAAACAGACTTAAAAATAGTATCTTCACGCTTAAATGCATTTTAATTTTAACTTATGAATTGTCTTCTTACTGGTGGAACTGGAATTGTTGGTAGTCATGTTATTTTCGACTGGCTAAAAAAAAACATAGACAGTAACGCTCAAAATCATTTATTTGTTGTTATTAGAAATAATGAACTATCGGCAAAGGCTCGTTTATTAAAGATACTAAACAATGCCACCAAACCAGATTATCTTAAAGATGTAAGTATTGAAAGTTGTTTAAAACAAATTACCGTTATAGCAGAAGACCTTGTTAATATTAAAAAAAATACGTTAAGCGCTTATCATTTTTCTACTATTATACATTGTGCAGGTTCCACTAATCTATCGCATGCAACAAATTCTAAAACAGTGGTTCACGAGCAAAATTATTTAGCAACTCAGCAACTTTTAGAAAATCTTCCAGAAAGTGTTAATAGATTTATTTACATAAGCACCGCCTACTCATTTGGTATTCAAAACGAAGTGGTAAACGACAGCATTTCAAAATACAACGTTGTTAATTTTAGAAACCCGTATGAGCAATCTAAATACGAAACCGAACAATATGTTATCCAAAAATGCAAAGAGATAAAAATTAATTCGCAAATTTTAAGACCAAGTATAATTTGTGGTCGATTACTTGATAAACCATTTTTTGAAACACCAAAATATGATGTTTTTTATTCTTGGCCGATGTTTTTACAAAAATATGCAGAAAAATTTACCAATGATTTTAGAATTTGGATAGATAAAGAAAGTGGGTTAAATATTGTTCCAGTAGATTTTGTATCCAAAGCCATTTTATATGCCGTAGACCATCCTGAAATTAAAGAGCTAAATATTGTTAATCCGAAGCAGGTATTACATAGGGATTATGTAGGTAAAGTGTTAGAGTCTTTTAAAATAAGTAATTACCAGTATATAGATAGTATGCCCGTAAATCTTAATGCTTTTGAAGCGCTATACTATAAAACCATTGGGCAATTGTTTAAAAATTATATTTCTATTCCAGACCTACAGTTTGATTCCAATCGTATAAAACACGTTATAAAACTATTAAAATTAGACACTACTCTTGGTGTACATGATAATTTTATGAATTTGATTAATTTTTCTGTAGAAAAAAAATTCAGACAAAGTTATTGATATAGTGCTAAGCTAAATCTTTAATAAACTTTATGGCATGAATATTAAACGTTTCTGGTTGCTCTACATTAACGACATGCCCGCAATTTTCAATAACTAACAAGGTCGACTGCAAATGATTAGAGACTATATTTTTTATAGATGGTAAAAACAAATGGTCTTGTTCTCCCATTACATACAACGTTGGTATTTTTATATCTTTAGCTCTAAAAAAACGTAATAAAGGATTGATTTCAGACGTTAGTTTAAACCAACGCACAAATTCTTTTTGATAAAGCTTTTTAGCCTCACTAACAAACAACAATCGGGATTTTTTATGGTTTTTTCTAGGCATGATTATAAAGGCAAAAAACTTATAAAGTAACATATAAGGCACTACAGATTTGAAAACTGTACCCAATTTAATAAGAACTTGCGATCTAAAATTTAATTTCATAATGGCACCGCCCATAATCATACTCTGTACACGCTCTGGATGGTTTTCGGCAAGGTTCCTTATTAATATGGTGCCTAAAGAAATACCAATAAAATGAGATTTTTCAATCTTTAAATGGTCTATAACTTCAACAATATCTTGAGTAATAGAATCAAAAGTATATTTAAAATTAAAAGCATCCTTTAATGCTGGCTTAGAATTTCCATGACCTCTTAAATCTAGAACCAATACGTTAAATTCTGCACCAAAACTTCTTATTTGTTTAAACCATATAGAGGAACTTCCACCCGCCCCATGTACAAAGGTTACCCATTTGGTGGCTGTTTTATGTACATATGTAGTATGGTTTAACATATTGCTAATTTACACAAACTCTTTTAATACTTCTACAACATAGTCAATTTCTGCTATCGTATTATATTTTGAAAATGAAAACCGCAGTGATGGCCGTAGTAAAGCTTCATCTTTAAGAATTTCAGCCAGTACATGCGATCCTTTAGTGCTTCCACTTTGGCAGGCACTACCCTTAGAACAAGCAATTCCTTTTAAGTCTAATTGAAACAATAATATTGGTGCCTTTTCTGGAGCTATTGGCAAACAAACACTTACAATAGTATAAGTACTCCTTTCTAAATCTGCAGAACTCCCATTAAAACTAACCTCAGGAAAAGCATTTTTTATCTGTTTAATAAAATATGTTTTTAATGCGGTAATGTGAGCCAGTTCTATGTCTAACTTTGTGTAAGTTAGTATAAATGCTTCTTCTAATCCTGCAATATTATGTACAGCTTCTGTTCCTGCTCTTATTCCTCGCTCCTGCTCTCCCCCAAAAATTAAGGGTTTTATTCCAGAATTTTTTCTTATAAAAGCAAATCCAACACCTTTTGGTCCATGAAATTTATGAGCGCTAACGGCTAAAAAATCTATATTTATAGCTTGTAAATCTAATCGATAATGCCCAATGGATTGCACTGTATCGCTATGAAATAATGCGTTGTTTACTTGGCATAAGCTACCAACACGTTTTAAGTCTAAAAGATTACCAATCTCGTTATTAACGTGCATTAGGCTTACCAGTGTCTTTGTATGTAATAATAATAATTCTTCAAGATGATTATAATCTATATGTCCATCGGTAAGTACATTTACAAACACAATAGCAATATCATATTCACACTCTAATTGATTTACAGTATGCAAAACAGCATGATGTTCTATACGAGAGGTTATAATTGTTTTTACACCTAAATCCCTAACTGCACTTCTTAGCGTGAGGTTAACAGCTTCTGTACCTCCAGAGGTGAATACTATTTCTGAAGCAGAGCAATTTAGTTGTTTTGATATGGTTTTTCTAGCGTTTTCAATCCAAGACTTGGCGGAACGCCCATAACTATGTGTTGAAGAGGCATTACCATAACATTCTTTCATTATGGTGGTCATTTTTTCAACAACCGCAGATCTTAATCGCGTGGTTGCTGCACTATCAAAATAAACTTGCTTCATGTTTTAGGAAAACTTTAATATACGCTGCTAATCCTATACCGTTAGTACATTTTATCAATAAAACGCATCGTTTATAAGACCTCAAAAATAAGCCAAATAAAATTAATTACCATAAGCTACGTTATCATTTAAGCAATTCTATTATTTTTGTTGCAAATCATTTAAAATGAAACGAGCCTAATTAAAAAAATCTTCATCAAAAGAATTGTTTATTACGAGCTCATAGTATCATTTCTAAACAATAATAAAAACTCATGAAAATTGTTTTTTCTTTTTTAGCTTTAGCCTTTCTTTTTACAAGTTGTGATGATGGCGACATAATTACAACAGAATTAGATTTTGGAGATACCTTTACTACATGTGGTGACTTGGTATGCTACAAAATAAGAACCAGTCCAGATGAAACGCTATCTATTATAGTAGATACGACTATTGAAGCTTTAATTACTACAATTGTTGATCCTGATAATGCCTTGTTAGTAATTTTGGAAAATGATCTTCAAGACGAAGTTAATAGTGCATTTAATTATAGAACTTATAGTAATGCAGTAGGAAACAATGTGTTTTGTAGTTCTATCCCACCTTCAAATTTAGGTCTAGTAAACGACTATCCATCAAGTTGTACAGCTAGATTTGAAACTATTTTAATAGAAGATGACAATGATGGAATTCTCGCGGAACTTGAAGACTTAAATGGCGATGGTAACCTTGATAATGATGATACAGATGGCGATGGATTACCTAATTATCTAGATGACGATGACGATGGTGACAATGTAAAGACAAAAATTGAGATTGAATCTGCAATTATTACTACAACTACAGAACTTTTAACAGTTAGAGACACCGATGGTGACGGTATTAAAAACTATTTAGACACCAATGATGATGGCGATGCTGTAGATACAATAGATGAAGAAGGTACAACTCAAAACCAAAATCCTGCAGATGATTTTGATGATGTTACTATAAATATAGCTCCAGATTATTTAAATAATGCTATTGCTAATACTATTCCAGCAACAGCTTTTGCTGCACATACTATTAATCAAGAGTTTGTTATCGAGCTTACTGCTATAGGCATAATTCTTCCAATATTAATACAGGATGAAGTAGCATTTGGAACCCTAACTGAATCAGGTTCTAGAACTGTAACACCAACATTTTAAAACTATAATTGGTTTAATCGTGAGGTTTTATATTTTGGTAGATATAGACTTCTGTTGCGCCTTGACCATATTTTTTATAATCAGCATCATAAAACTTTAGGTTGTTATACCGTTTAAATAAATACTCTAATTCTAATTTTAATGTTCCATCACCAACACCGTGAATAAAAACGATTTTTTGTATTTTCTTTTGCATAGCAAATTCTAATTTATGCTTAGCAGTATCTAACTGTATCAGTTTTTTATCATGGCTAGTTAAATGTTTTTCAGATTTTACAAGTTGATGGATGTGCAAATCTACTTCCATAGAAGGCTGAAAGCGGTCTTTTGGTTTTACACGCTTCAATGTTTTCTTTTTATTCAATTCTTTTTCTAATAGCACTTTACGAATACTTTTACTACTAAAAACACCTTTACTTAAACTATCGTCTTCCTTTTTTACAATTTCTGAAGCACTAAAGGACAACTCAAAACCATCTTGATCCTTAATTGTAAATATAGAATTGCTAATCTTAATAATAACACCAGACAGCGCTTCATCTAAAACATAAACGTAATCCCCAATATTAAAACTCATTCTTCCTCGTCATTAATGTCATAATCCTTTTTTGGTGGCTTACTAGATAATATTGTGTTTAAGCGGTACAGTCCAAACATTAATGTAAAAATACCTAAGACTAAAAGCAACATATTCTGATCTTTATTTACATTAGCATAAATAGCAATGCTTCCACCTAAAAGAATAAGTAAATAGCTCAAAGTATTTTTGTGGTTCATATCTAATAATTAAATACAAAGATAAAAATTTTACAACGACACTTAGTTTTAAATTCTATGGCATTATTATAACTAATTTTATAAATTTGCACTCCATATTTTAAAATATGCTTTTTCAAGAACAATACATGTTACCCTGCTTAAATAAGAAACTTTTGGGTTTTGAGTGTATGGGCTGTGGGTTTCAGCGTAGTATTATGTTCCTTTTTAAAGGCGAATTTATAGCTGCTTTTAAAATGTATCCCGCTATTTTTACACTCATACCATTAGCAATTATTATCATAATTTCCTTATTCTATAAATTTAAGTACATAAACAAAATTATTAATGGATTGGCTATAGCCTCTGTTTTAATTATTATTATTAGTTTTACAGTCAAGAAATTAATATAACAAACCATCTTATGAAAAAACAACTAAACCCAACTTTAACTTATGTATTATCAATAGCAGGTTTCCTTTGCTGCTGGCTTGGTGGTGCGGTATTATCTGTTCCAGCTTATTTTATTGCAGCTAAAAAAGTAAAAGCTGCAGAACTAAATCCAGAGGCTTACGAAGGTGATTTAAAAGCTATGAAAACCGCCAAACTAGTCGCTATGATTTCTGCTATTATTAGTGTATTAGTATTGATTAGAATTATATATGTTATAGCAACAGCCGATATGGATGAGTTGAAAAGAACTTTTGAAGAAGCAATGGAAAAAGCAAATCAACAACAGCAATAAAACTAAATTAGTGTTATAAATGGAGCAAATAGAAAGGCACAACAAACCGACAAGACCAAGTAATTACTTAGTATTAGCAATAATATGCACAGTAACTTGTTGTATGCCTTTAGGTATTGTAAGTATAATTCATGCTACAAAAGTAGATAATGCCTATAATGATGGTTTTTATGAACTTGCTGAGGAGTCCTCTAAAAAAGCAAAAAAATGGGGTATAGCAGGTATTATATTTAGTTTTATTATTGCTGGTATATACTTGATAACTATGGTTGGCTTTGCGGCTGCGGGAGCTCTAGATGCTTAATAAAATAAAACAACCAATAGTGTTGATTACAGGTATAGTGTTAGTAATCTTTGGATTATTAGCACTATATTATTTTAATAATCCATCCAATAGTCATTATTTTCCAAAATGTATTTTCTACGCAACTACTGGTCTACAATGTCCTGGTTGTGGTACCCAACGGGCGGTACACTTTATTCTTCAAGGACAAATTATAACAGGTTTAAAGCATAATCCTCTACTTATATTATTACCGATAGTTTTAGGCTATAAAGCCTTTATAGTCATATTAAATAAAGTGTCTAGAAATAATTATACAAGTTTGCTTAACAATTCTATTGTTGTTAAGTTTATACTTGCAATTATTATACTGTATTGGATTTTAAGAAATACGGACGTGTATCCATTTATATAACTATAAGCCTAAAAAAAGCAACCTTAAAAAGATTGCTTTTAAAACTACATTTAAATAAATAGTAATTAGTTTTCAAATTGTTTTAAAGTTTTAATAATTATAGATACACAATCTAATAATTGTTCGTGCGTGATGACCAAAGGAGGCGCAAAGCGAATAATATTACCATGCGTGGGCTTAGCTAGTAAACCATTATCCCTTAAAGCTATACATATATTCCATGCAGTATCGCTATCTTCAGTATCATTTATTAAAATAGCATTTAATAAGCCTTTTCCTCTTACTGCCTTTACAATAGTTGACGTTTCAATAAACGTTGAAAGTTCAGCTCTAAATAGCTCTCCTAAGTTATAGGCGTTATCTGCAAGATTTTCATTTTTAATGACCTCTAGCGCGGCTATTCCTACTGCAGCGGCAACAGGATTTCCACCAAAAGTACTACCATGACTCCCCGGTTTTATAACACCCATTATAGTATTGTTTGCTAGTACGGCAGATACTGGATAGGCACCACCAGATAAAGCTTTACCAAGAATGAGTATATCAGCTTTAACTTCTGGTGTGCCAGAACAATGTTTATTTGAGCAACTACAGTTACCGCAAGTTGCTAATAAACGCCCGGTTCTTGCAATACCTGTTTGCACCTCATCGGCAATAAATAAAACGTTGTGCTTTTTGCATAGCGCTTTTGCCTTTACTAAATAATTATCACTTGGCACATAAACTCCTGCTTCACCTTGAATGGGTTCTACTAAAAAGCCTGCAACATTTTTATTTGTATTTAAAGCCAGCTCTAATGCTTTTAAATTATCATATTCAATTTTAATAAATCCTTTAGTGTAAGGTCCAAAGTTTTGTCTCGCTATAGGATCGTTAGAAAAAGATATTATTGTTGTCGTGCGACCATGAAAGTTATTTTCGCATACAATAATTTCAGCTTCGTTTTCTGCAATTCCTTTTACTTCATAAGCCCATTTTCTACATAATTTTAAAGCTGTTTCTACTGCTTCTGCACCAGTATTCATTGGTAATAACTTATCGTAGTTAAAAGTTTCTGTTGCATATCTTTCAAATTGACCTAGCATATTGTTGTAAAAAGCTCGAGAGGTTAAGGTTAGCGCTTGAGCTTGAGCGGTCATTGCAGCAACAATCTCTGGATGACAATGCCCTTGGTTTACTGCTGAGTAAGCCGAAAGAAAATCGAAATATTGTTTTCCTTCTACGTCCCAGACATAAACGCCTTCTCCTCTACTTAATACTACAGGAAGTGGATGATAATTGTGTGCACCATACTTGTTTTCTAAATCCATCGCTTCTTGCGATGTTAAATGTTCTAAAACAGCCATTTTAAAAATGTTTAAATAAATGAATATAAAATCCATTCCTTATCTACCTTTATCCTTCCGAGCAGTCGAAAATTCAGCGTGGGAAAGAAATCATCCCTAAAACGTTGCAAATTAACAAATTTTTAAGCCGATATAAATAAAAAATTATAACAATATTAGTTGTTATAATTTAATGTATTTCACCGATAAAATTAACCTTTTGTCGTTTATGACACATACTTTTTTTAAATTTAAAACAAACTATATTAATTAATCATATCTTTACAACTTATTAATTAAAAAAACTAAATTTAAAAACAACCATGGAATTTTTACAAAACATTCAAAATAATCTTTCACTTACACTAGGAGATACATTGACAAATGCCTTAGGTGCTTTGTTGATACTTATCATCGGTATTTTTATTGCAAAATTTTTGAGGAAAATTATTACTAAAATCATATCTAAAAGTGGTATTGATAGCAAACTTAAAAGCGATAAAGTTGTAATTTCTAGTTTAATAGGGAAACTTATTTATTTTCTAATCATGATTATTGTGTTCATGTTAGCTTTAGAAAAGTTAGGTATGACTAATGTATTAGAACCTATTAAAGAAATGCTAAATAAATTCTTAGGATTTATACCAAATATTATTGGTGCAGGATTAGTTGGTTATATAGGATACATGTTAGCTAATGTTATTTCTGAGCTTGTTGGACTGTCTGGAGACACAATACAAGGAATGTTGCCAAAATTAAAATTACCTGCTACCTTAGATGTAGTTGGAATACTAAAAAAAGTAGTGTTTATCATAATTTTTATCCCTCTTTTAATTTCTGCATTAAATATTCTGAGCATTGACACTATTTCTGTACCTGCCACTTTAATGCTTTCTACATTTTTCCTTGCAGTACCAAAAATTATATTGGCTGCTATTATTTTAATGGTATTTGTATTTGTTGCTAAATTTGTATCTTCATTTTTAAAAGATATTTTAATAGGCATGAACTTAGATGCATCATTAGAAAAAATGAACATGAAAAGTTTATTTGGTAATGCTAATGTAGCTGGTGCCATTTCTAAAATAGTTTATACGTTTATCGTTCTTTTTGGTTTAGTTACAGCTTTAGAGAAATTAGACTTTGACCAACTAACATATATCGTAGATACTGTTATAGAATACGGTGGAAGAATATTATTTGGAATTGTAATTATTGCAATTGGTATGTGGTTAGCAAACTTATTGACTAGTACTATTGCAAAAGGCAACAATATGTTTGTTGCATCTATTGTTAAAATTTCTATTATTGCTATATTTTTAGCTATCGGTTTACGCTCTATGGGTATTGCAGATGAAATTGTTAACCTTGCCTTTGGTATTACATTAAGTACTGTAGCCTTAACAATTGTATTATCCTTTGGTTTAGGTGGCCGTGAAGCTGCAGGAAGACAAATGTCTAAAATTTTAGAAAAATTTAATAAAAAGTAAAATCTTTAATTTAATAATTAATTAAAACTGCTCTAAAACTTTAGAGCAGTTTTTTTTTGATATTTTTGCACCTATGTCAAGAAGAAAAAACAGAAAACAAGTGTTTACAAATATTGAAGTTTTGGATGCTGCTGCAAAAGGTAAAACTATTGGAAAAGCACCTGATGGTAAAGTAATTTTTCTGCCAAATGCAGTACCTGGAGATGTTGTAGACGTGCAAACTTTTAAAAAACGTAAAGCCTACTATGAAGGTAAAGCAACTGTTTTTCACACGTTAAGTAATAAAAGATCAACGCCTGAATGCCAACATTTTGGTGTTTGTGGTGGTTGTAAGTGGCAAGACATGGCTTATGAGCACCAATTGTATTACAAGCAAAAGGAAGTAACCAATAATTTAATTAGAATTGGACATTTAGAACTCCCAGAAATAACACCTATAAAAGCATCTGCTGAACAGTATTTTTATAGAAACAAAATGGAATTTTCTTTTAGTGATAGCCGTTGGTTAACATTCGAAGAAATTGGAAGTGATGAAAATGTAGGCGATAGAAATGCTTTAGGATTTCATATTCCAGGGATGTGGGATAAAATTTTAGATATAGAAAAATGCCACTTACAAGCAGACCCATCTAATGCTATAAGAAATGCAATTAAACGTTTTGCAGTTAAAGAAGGATTGGCTTTTTTTAATACAAGAAAGCAAACTGGACTACTACGTACACTTATGATTAGAACATCATCTACTGGTGATCTTATGGTTTTAGTACAATTTTTTAAAGAGGATAAGGATAAACGTGAGTTGTTATTAAATTTTATAGACGCCTCTTTTCCAGAAATAACTTCGTTACAATATGTTATAAATCAAAAAGCAAACGATACTATTTATGATCAAGAAGTTGTTTGCTATCGTGGTGAAGACCACATTTTTGAAGCCATGGAAGGTTTAAGGTTTAAAATTAACGCCAAGTCATTTTACCAAACAAATTCTGCGCAAGCGTTTGAGCTGTATAAATTAACACGGGAATTTGCTAATTTAAAAGGTACCGAATTAGTATATGATTTATACACTGGAACAGGTACTATAGCTCAATTTATAGCCAAACAAGCTAAAAGAGTTATTGGCGTAGAATCTGTACCAGATGCCATTAGTGCTGCAAAGGAAAATGCACAATTAAATGGCATAGATAACGTTGAGTTTTATGTCGGGGACATGAAACATGTTTTTAACGAGGCGTTTATTAACTTGCATGGACAACCAGACCTTATTATTACAGATCCACCACGAGATGGTATGCACAAAGATGTTGTTAAACAAATATTAAACATAGCGCCGAAAAAAGTAGTTTACGTAAGTTGCAATAGCGCTACACAAGCTAGAGATTTAGAACTTATGGATGCCCTTTATAAAATAACTAAAACACAAGCTGTAGATATGTTTCCCCAAACACATCATGTGGAAAACATTGTACTATTGGAAAAACGATAGGAACAGAAACATTATAATATAATTAAATTCCATTTGTTTACACGGCGAAAGGTTAGATTTATAAAATTGACATAAGACACTCAGGATTAGGATCAATTATTCATGCACAAAATAATTATAATGGCAAGGATTTAAGACCCTAAACAAAATACCCTAAAGCACATGGCTTTAACTAAATTATAATTGAATTAAGATTACCGCAAGCGTTTATTTTGAGCGTTGTCGGAAGATATTAAGTATACATGAAAAAAATAATAACCTTACTTCTACTCTTATTCTGTATTGCTTTTAGCTGCGAACGAGACGATCTCTGCCCTGAAGATACACCAACCACTCCAAAAATGTATGTAGAGTTTAGAAACAATTTAATACCAGAAAATCCAAGAAATGTTTCAAGTTTACGTGTTGAAGATGTTAACGATGCAGAACGTGTTCTTGAAGATTTTAATGGCGTTAATAAAAACCACATGATTTTACCATTAAAAACAGATGCAGTAGAAACTCAATTTCGTGTGTACAAAGACTCTAATATTTTAGCCAATGGCACTAATAGCGGTAATAATGATATCATAAAAATTACTTACAGCACCGAAGAAATATATGTTTCGCGCGCCTGTGGCTATAAAACTATTTTTAAAAATGTAAGTATAACCATAGAAAACGATGCTAATAACTGGATGCTAATAGCCACTCCGGAAAACAATAATCAAACGGTAATTAATGAAGACGACATACACTATACAATACGTTATTAGCAGCGTCCTACTTTTGTTTTGCATGTTTGTTAATGCACAGGTAGAAAATTCGATAGCTATAGATTCTATTGAATACAAGCAAAAATATGGACTTAGACTAGGTGCTGATATAAGTAAGCTTGTTCGAACATTTGTAGATGATGACTATAAAGGTTTTGAACTTAACGCTGATTTTAGATTGACTAAAAAATTATTTATAGCCGCAGAGATGGGCACTGAAGAAAAAACGACAACCACAGATTTTATTAGTGCAACCGCCAATGGCAGTTATTTTAAATTAGGTTTGGATTATAATATGTACACAAATTGGCTAGACATGAGTAATATGATTTATAGTGGTTTTAGAACAGGTTTCAGTACTTTTTCTCAAACAAGAAATAGTTATACTGTATATAATCAAGATCAATTCTGGCAACCACAGTTAACCAATATGGAAAGTACTAATTTTAGTGGTTTATCGGCAACTTGGCTAGAATTTATTATCGGGATAAAGGCAGAAGTTTATAACAATCTTTTTGTTGGTTTAAACGCACAACTAAAAGGCATTATTGCCAATGATGATATTGATAATTTTGAAAGCCTTTACATTCCAGGATTTAACAAAACTTACGATAGCGGAAAATTTGGCGTTGGTTTTGGCTATACTATATCTTACTTTATTCCTATTTTTAAAAAGGAGAAGGACATAACTAAAGAAGAACTTGTTAAAGATTAAAAATACAGGCTATCTATAAATTTATACTAACTGGCATTTGGCAAGTATACATTGTATAAATTTGCACCTTTATCAGATTCTATTAGTTGGCCATATATTTACCTTTCTTGCTTCCTGCATACATTTCATATTTTATTAAACGAGATTCTAGCTTAGCATTCATTAATTTTATTTTACGCGAAGGTCTTAAGCCTACATGTTTTATAGCCTCTAAATTAGAAGTTATAAACCAAGCATTCGTATTTGGGTAGCCTTGCTTTAAAGTGTCACCAATTTTTTCATAGAAACTCTCCATTTCAATATCTAATCGCTCACCATAAGGCGGATTAAAAACCATGTGTAATTTCCCTTCTCCACCGCGTTGTGTTTTAAAGAAATCTTCATGTTTAATAGAAATAAAATCATCTAAATTAGCATTCTTTATATTATCAATTGCTTTTGAAACAGCACTTGGAGACTTATCATACCCAGTAATTTTATAATGAAAATCTCTTGTTTTTTTAAGTAAAGAATCCTCAATTTTTTCAAATAAATCAACGTCCCAGTCATTCCAGCGCTCAAAAGCAAACTCTTTACGCATTAAATTTGGTGGAATATTACACGCTATCATAGCGGCTTCTGCCAAAATAGTACCACTACCGCACATAGGATCCATAAAATCTGATTGTCCATCCCAACCAGATAACAGGACTAAACCAGCTGCTAGAACTTCGTTAATTGGTGCAATATTGGTTGCTGTCTTATAACCACGCTTATGTAAAGATTCTCCAGAAGTATCTAAAGAAATAGTACAAACGTTGCGGGCTATATGCACATTAACTTTTAAATCCGGAAAACGTAAATCTATATTTGGACGCTCTCCTGTTTCATCTCTAAATTTATCAACTATGGCATCTTTTGTTTTTAGTGCTGTATACTGTGAGTGTGTAAATACAGAAGAGTGTATAGTAGCACTCACAGCTAAGGTTCCTGAGGATTTCATGTATTGACTCCAATCCATTTTATAGACATTGGTGTACAACTCTTTTTCAGAATTAACACGAAAAGTTTTAATAGGCTTTAATATTTTTATGGCAGTTCTTAGACCTAAATTTGCCTTATACATAAACCCTTTATCTCCAGCAAAACTCACGTTTCTAACGCCTTGCTTTACTTCCATTGCTCCAAGTTGTATTAGTTCTTTTGCCAATATGTCTTCAAAACCAAATAAGGTTTTGGCTACCATTTTAAAATTTTCTTCCATTATTTTCTTCCTATTGAATACAAAAATACTCTATTTTTGTTCTAACAAATAATAAACTAAAATCAGATTCTCTTTTACAAGGGATATATATATATGATAAAAGACAATACAACTTGGTATGCCTCATGGTTTAATACTCCTTTTTACCATATTTTATATAAAGATAGAGATTATTCTGAAGCCGAAAACTTTATGTTTAATCTTACCAATTATCTAAACATTCCTGAACATGGAAAAATTTTGGATCTTGCTTGCGGCAAAGGCAGACACGCTATTTATTTAAACTCAATAGGATATCATGTTACCGGTGTAGATTTATCTAAAAATAGTGTTGCACACGCCAAGCAGTTTGAAAATGAAACCTTAAAATTTGATGTTCATGATATGTGCAAGCCCTACCACGAAAAGTTTGACGCTGTTTTTAATTTGTTTACAAGTTTTGGTTATTTTGAAGATGAAGAAGATAATCTTAACACCATAAAAGCAATTAAAGCCAATTTAAACAACACTGGGTTTGGGGTCATCGACTTTTTAAATAGTGAGTACATTATTAATAATTTAGTTGCTGAAAATACAACTACAATTGAGGGCATTTCTTTTAATTTAAAACGTCGTGTAGAAAATGGCTACATCATTAAAGACATAGCTTTTACTGCTGAAGGAGAAGATTTTAAATTTCAAGAGCGAGTTCGTGCATTTACCTTAGCTGATTTTGAAGCACTCTTTAATAACGCTGGTGTCTATTTATTTGATGTCTTTGGTGATTATAAATTGAACAAGTACCAGGAAGGTAAATCCGAACGTCTAATCCTTATATTTAAGTAAGCGATGCTTATAAATATAGTTCTCCCAATAATATCAGTTGTTTTAGGCTTTTTAATTGTTTATATACTCAATCCTAAAGAACCAAAGCACCTAAAATTACTGCTTGCTTTTAGTGGTGCTTTTTTATTATCTATTACCGTTTTTCACTTTCTACCAGAGGTTTACACTAGTAGTTATAAAAATACCGGTTTGTTTATCATGATTGGTATTTTATTACAAATTATATTAGAATTTTTTTCCAAAGGCGCAGAACATGGTCATGTACACATTAGTAAAAATGCCACCGCATTTCCATGGTTTATATTTATAAGCTTAAGTATTCATAGTGTTTTAGAGGGATTACCAGTAGAGGGCCATACCAACCTTATTTATGGTATTATTATTCATAAATTGCCAGTAGCAATCATTCTCTCGACCTTTTTTTTAGGATCTAAAATGTCGCTTAGCAAGTCGTTAGTTTTTTTGTTATTATTTGCATTAATGACGCCTTTAGGTGTGTTTTTATCTGCGAATTTTAGTTTTTTCGAAACGTACTATATTCAAATTTCTGCAATTGTAATTGGTATATTCTTGCATATTTCTACCACCATTTTGTTTGAAAGTAACGAAGGTCATACGTTTAATATTACTAAACTATTAACTATAATTAGTGCCGTGGTTATTGCTTATTTTATGTAAGCCTTTTTAATAGCATTACTGGCGGTAAAGGCAATTAAACTTTAAATTTTTTAAAGTAATAAAAAAAATAAACAAACCTAAACCACTAAATTTCAGCTTTCCAAAGTTTGGATCAATTGAAAATAAAATATGTTTACTAGAGAAGAATCAAGACAATTAAAACAATTATTCTGGACCAGTTTTGGAAAATCTTTTCCTACCAAATGGGTGCTTTACAATACTAAAATAAAAGGATTTAGCTTTAAATTTTATTTCGATAATAAAAGCGCACACGTTAGTTTAGACTTAGAAGACGATTTAGAAAACCGTATAAAGTATTGGGCAAAACTACAGCAATTAAAAACCATTTTAACCACAGAATTTTTACCAAATGCTATTTTTGAAGAGGAATATTATCTTGATAATGGTAAAGAAATTTCTAGAGTCTATATTCCATTAGGCTACAAAGTATCCATTCATAATAAAAACACTTGGCAGGACGTTATGTTGTTTTTTAATGAAAAAATGACTGCTTTTGAAGCGTTTTATTATGAATATGAAGATTTTTTAAAAGCTTAATACCTCACCACATAATAAATAATCACGCTAACAATGGACTGAAGAGAAAATTAACAAATTAAAGGCTTAAATTTTGAGATGAATTGTTAAAATGCCACTTTGCGCTTGGAAGTATTTGAAGCAAAAAAATACAACTAGAATGACGGAACAGAACTATTATTTCTCAACTTTAAAATGACCACATTAAACAAATTCCATTAACATTATTTATTGAAGCGTTTAACCAATTGGTAAGCAAACTATAACCTTAACAAAGCATCAATACAAAATGAAGTAGCACTGTTTATATAAAAAAACAGAAAGATTATAAAATGTATTGCTTTGGCCATATGGAAAGTCGCCAAATCTTTAATGTTCATTGTTTAGAATGAAATAAGGCTGTAGAGCATAAGATTCTGCTTAAGTTCATCCATAAGCTAAAAGCTAATTTAAACCACTAACTTTAAATGTAAATCATTACAACTAAACCACATAAAGGTATACCATTAAAAAATGACAAATGGCGCCAACAAGCACAAATAGGTGCCAAATAACGTGATAAAACATCTTTTTTTCTAACAAATAAAATATAATTCCAATAGTGTAAGAAGTACCACCAATTACTAATAACACAATACCTTCCGGTTCTAGAATAGTTTTTAAATTAGAAAAATCAAAAATTATTAGCCAACCCATCACCAAATATAGTAATGTTGAAAACAGGCTAAATTTACCAGTAAAAAAAAGTTTTAAAACCACGCCAAAAGCAGCAATTCCCCAGACAACACCAAATAGTACCCATCCTAAACTCTGTTCTAAAGTAATAAGTAAAACTGGAGTATAAGTGCCGGCAATAAGCAAATAAATACTTATATGGTCTATAATTCTAAACGTATGTTTATGCTTGTTACTTTTAGTATAATGGTATACAGTAGACGCAGAAAATAAAATAATTATAGATAAACCATAGATAATAACACTAAGTAAACTGTATTCGGTTTTATTAGTGTCTTTTAATATAAGTAAAACAATACCTATTAGCCCCAAAATAGCACCAGTAGCATGTGTAAAGGTGTTCCAAAATTCTTCACGTTGAGTTTGTATGCGCATTAAGATTTAGGTTTTTTTTCATTTTTAGTAGCATCTTCACCTTGCTTATACCATTTAGTGGTAAGTTTAAAGAAATCTATATCTAAAGCGGGTTTTTGTTCCTTTAATCGCCCATTTTGGAAGTTGCGTTGCAAAATATCTTCAATTAAATAATCTTCTTTAACATTTGCTGGATTAAATTCTCGTTTTAATGAAATATCAAACAAACTTGCCGTACTATTAAACCAAAAAGCACGCCAACCGTTTCGTAACTCTTTAATTAAAGAAAAGGTGGTTTTTCCTGTTTGTCTATGTATTAATTTAATAAGAATTTGCCCTTCTGTTCTGGTCATTTTTTTAAGTTCGGCAGAAAATTCATTTTCAATATACTTTTGCACTTTTTTAGCATAGCGCTTTTGCTTTCGTCTGGACTCTAAAGTTGACAAGTGCTTTGTTAAAGAGTCTAATCGTTCTGCAGCCATTTTAGCGTAGGGATATACTTTTAGCGTTTTTCGTCTTAAAATATAATAACGCCTCCTGTTTTGTTTGCTATTAAATTTAAGTTTATGCAACAGTAGAACTTCATCAAGATTAATGGCTTCCCGTGGAATAGAATCGCCTTCAATAATCATGTATTGAACTTGCAATGAATCGTTTTCAATTTCAGGTGTCTGTCCGAAAATTAATATCGGAAACACTAATATAAGGGGTAATAAATACTTCATACAAAAGATTATACTAAAACCATTCCAAAATACTCCAACAAAATTAATAATTATACTATAGTTAATTACCAATTAAATGTGATTATTCTTATTTTAGTGCAAAATTATAAATAATGGCAGAAAAGAGCATACTTAACAAAAAGTCTATGGACTTTTTAGAAAAATATTTAAACAACGCTTCTCCTACAGGTTACGAATGGGATGGACAAAAAATGTGGATGGATTATTTAAAGCCTTACGTAGACGAATTTTTTACAGACACCTATGGTACTGCAGTTGGTGTAATAAACCCAAAGGCTAAATACAAAGTAGTAATAGAAGGTCATGCAGATGAAATTTCTTGGTATGTTAATTATATTAGTGACAAAGGATTAATATATGTTATTAGGAATGGTGGTAGCGATCACCAAATTGCGCCAAGTAAAGTGGTAAATATACATACCAAAAAAGGTATTGTTAAAGGTGTTTTTGGTTGGCCAGCAATACATACTAGAAGTAAAGCAAAAGAAGAGCCACCTAAACCGAATAATATTTTTATAGACTGTGGTTGTAAAACCAAGGAAGAAGTAGAAAAATTAGGTGTGCACATAGGATGCGTAATCACCTATCCAGATGAATTTCATATTCTAAATAAAAATAATTTTGTGTGTCGTGCTCTAGATAATAGGATGGGTGGTTTTATGATTGCTGAAGTGGCGCGTTTACTAAAAGAAAACAAGAAAAAATTACCGTTTGGTCTATACATTACTAACGCTGTACAAGAGGAAATAGGATTACGTGGTGCGCAAATGATTACAGAGACCATTAAGCCTAATGTTGCTATTGTTACCGATGTAACACACGACACCACTACTCCAATGATTGATATGAAAGTACAAGGAGAAGCAGAAATTGGTAAAGGACCAGTAATTGCATATGCACCAGCTGTACAACAAAAATTACGCGATTTAATTACAGATACTGCCGAAGAAAAAAACATACCATTTCAACGGGCTGCACTGTCTAGAGCTACAGGAACAGATACTGATGCCTTTGCTTATAGCAATGGTGGAGTGGCATCTGCATTAATTTCATTACCGCTTCGTTATATGCATACTACTGTAGAAACAGTACATAAAGACGATGTTGAAAATGTAATAAGATTAATCTATGAAACCGTTTTAAAAATTAAAGATGGTGAAACGTTTTCGTATTTTGATTAAGTTACCCAGCTTTAATGATCTTAAAACAAATGACAGGTTATTTCTTTTAAATCTGCGCAGTCTAAATATTTTACAATCTAGTAATGCATAGTTTTAAGTTTACTTGGTATGGCGTTTATTGGTAGGTATTTACAATTTAATAAATACCTAAAATTAACCTTAGAAATAATTAAGAGATAATGTGGTTACTATCTTAATTCATTAAACAATGTAAAAGAACACCAAGTTTTTAATATAAAAATGTAATGACATTGCTTATAACATGGCACAAGAATACATAGACATCGTTTCTAAAAAAGGAATATCTACTGGGAAATCTGCTATAAAAAGTGAGATTCATAGCAAGGGACATTGCCATAACACAGTACACATTTGGTTTTATACTACTGAAGGCGAAATACTTTTGCAACAGCGTGCGGCTTCAAAAGTAATTTGCCCATTGCTTTGGGATGTTAGTGTTGCTGGACATATTGAAGCTGGCGAGACCATAATTGCTGGAGCTATTAGAGAAATTCAAGAAGAAATTGGTTTAACGGTTTCTGAAAGTGATTTAAAAAAAATTGGTGTTTTTAAATGTTTCCAGTCCTATCCAAATGGTATTATTGATAATGAGTTTCATCATACCTTTATTGCAGAATTGAGCGTACAAGTCTTCGATTTAGTACCGCAAGAAGATGAAGTAGAAGCCTTAAAACTTATTAGCATGTATGATTTTCATGACTTGTTAGATCACTCCGAAACTAATGGTTATTTTGTAGCTAGCAATAATAAGTATTACCATAAAGTTCTTGAGGCTATTGTAAACAGCATAACTTAACTTACCTACATTTGTTTTATGGATTTAATAGTATTTGCACTTGCTCCAGTTGTTGTTGTTATTATCTACATTTATTTAAAAGATAAATATGAAAAGGAACCAAAACGGCTACTATTATTTTCGTTCTTATTGGGTGCTTTTGTTAGTATTATTATTACTACCATATTGTATAGTGTTTTTGATATAGCTTTGCCCTTAACTAATAAACTAAGTATAATACAGCAATTTATTCAAGCCTTTTTTGTAGTTGGTTTTTCTGAAGAATTGAGCAAGTATCTCGTCGTATTACTCTTTGCCCAACGGCAGCAAGCTTTTAATGAACCTTTTGATGGTATTGTATATGCGGTAATGGTATCTATGGGCTTTGCAGCAACAGAAAATATTATGTATGTTTTAGACAGTGGTGCGCCTACAGCTTTATTAAGAGCATTTACAGCAATCCCTGCGCATGCTAGTTTTGGTATATTAATGGGATATTTTATGGGCAAAGCAAAATTTTCTAAAAATAGAATGGCGCTTAACATTACCGGATTAGCCTTAGCTGTTTTGTTTCATGGTGCCTACGATTTTTTTTTATTCATCGATTTTGTACCTGGTATTTGGGTTGGTGCCTTTGTGTCTTTAATTATTGGCATCGTTTTATCGCGAAAAGCCATAAAAAGACATCAAATTGCTTCGCATTTTAAAAATGATTTAGACATTAAATCTTAGCTTGATAAGTATACAAATCATAATACCTTCCTTTTTTTTCTATCAATTCATTATGGTTTCCGCGCTCTGCAATTTTACCAGCTTCAATTACTAGAATTTGGTCCGCCCTACGAATAGTACTTAATCTGTGCGCAATAACGATGGTCGTTCTATTTTTTGTTAGCGCTGTTAAACTTTTTTGTATTAAAGCTTCACTTTCTGTATCCAAATTAGAGGTGGCTTCATCTAAAATTATAATTTTGGGATCTGCTAAAATAGCCCTTGCAATGGCAATGCGCTGACGCTGTCCGCCAGAAAGTTTTACGCCTCTCTCCCCGATTAAAGTTTCTAAACCATAATCAAAACGATCTGTAAACTCGTTAACGTAGGCTGCTTTTACAGCAGCATGCAATTCTGCTTCTGTGGCATTTGGCCTCGGGAAAAGTATGTTATCCTTAATGCTCCCTTCAAATAAAAATTCGTCTTGTAAAACAACACCTAGATGCTTTCTAAAACTCTTTAGTTTAACTGTAGATAAATCTTTACCATCTATTGTAATTTGTCCCGATTTTGGGTTTAAAAATGTAGCACATAAGCCTGCAATTGTAGATTTTCCAGAACCGCTACTTCCAACCAGCGCTATTACTGAACCAGATGCAGCTTTAAAATTTATATTGTGTAATACAGGTTTGCCTTCGTCATACTCGAATGACACATCTTTAAATTCTATTTCACCTTTAAAAGTCTTCAGCTTTATGTTTCGGTTTATATCATCGTCTTCTGTAGCCATATTCATAAGCTCTTCTGTTCTATCTAAACCAGCTAAAGCTTCGGTTAGCTGACTACCAATATTACTCATTTGCACGATTGGGGCCACCATAAATGCCAAAAGAAATGTAAATTGTAAAAAATCTCCAGGTGTTATTTCACCTTGCATCATATAATGTCCACCTATTCCCATAATTCCAGCAGTTGCTAAACCAATTAAAAAAGTTGAAGAACTCGTCATTATAGCTGTTGCTGTTAAACTCTTTTTTACATTTATATAAATATCATTTACACCTTTTTCAAATACTTTTGCTTCTTGATTTTCAGCATTAAAAGCTTTTATAACCCGAACACCAGATAGTGTTTCGGTTAAACGTCCTTTAACCTCTGCATTAATTTTACCTCTTGCTCTAAAAATTGGTCGAATATATTTAAAGGACTTTAAGGCTATTATCCCGAAAATAGATAATGGAATAAATGTAAACAACGTCATCCAAAGGTTCATTCGTAATAAAATAATTAAGGTTAAAATGGCCGTAAAAGAGCCACCAACTAACTGTACAAGTCCTGTACCAATTAAATTTTTAACACCATCTACATCGCTCATAATCCTTGATACCAATGCACCAGATTTTGTATTATCGAAAAAGCTAATGGGTAGCGATAGTACTTTTTTTTGTACTTGAGCACGTAACTCGCTAATTAAATGTTGTGCTTGAATACTCAATACCTTAGTTAATAAAAAAGACGTTACTGCTTGTACTAATATTGCCGTAACTACTATGGCTATTAAAGTGTATAACTGCGTATAATCTTTGCTAGGCACAACCTCATCTAACAACACTTTACTTTGCAATGGTAATACAAAGCCCGCTAGACTGCGTATAATAATTAAAATCAAACCTAAAAATACAAGATTTCGTCTTGGCCAAATAATGGTTTTAAACGCTTGTTTTAAGGTAACTTTAGGTTTGTTATTTTTTTTAGTTATGCGTTTAGAATCTGCTGTTTTTAATCCTTTCATTCATTACTTTTTGTTTTGTAAAGATACACTTGAAATCGAATACATTGTAACTTATACATTAATGTTTTGTTAATTCAAATTAGCAACCGTTTTACTCGTTCATTTTACACTATTTTTGCACGATGCAAAAACAAAAACCAATTAAAAGGGAATTTATAGCGTTAATGGCAGCCTTAATGTCATTAGTGGCTTTATCCATTGATGCTATGCTACCAGCATTGCCAGAAATTGGGGAATATTTAGGGGTTACAGACCTTACAAAAAATCAGCAATTAATAACTATGATTTTTTTAGGCTTAGGATTTGGACAGCTTATTTTCGGCCCTTTATCGGATAGTTTTGGACGCAAATTAATGGTGTATTTTGGTTTTATAATTTTTGTAGTGGCCAGTATTGTTTGTGTTACGACCAAAAGTTTTGAACTCATGATAATAGGTCGTGTTTTTCAAGGTATTGGATTGGCATCTCCAAGAAGCGTTTCTATTGCAATGATTCGAGATAGTTATAGTGGTGATTATATGGCAAAAGTACTTTCTATAGTTGTGATGTTCTTTATATTAATTCCAGTGGTAGCACCCGCTTTAGGTCAGGTTTTACTTCACCTTTTAAATTGGAAAGCCATTTTTAATGTTAATTTAATTATTAGTGCTATTATACTTATTTGGTTTTGGAAACGACAACCAGAAACGTTAAGTGCAGCACATCGAAAGCCATTTTCACTAAAACGCTATATTACAAGTGCAAAGGACTTTTTTACACACAAAGCAGCCGTTGCTTTTACTCTAGCTTCTGGTTTTATATCTGGCTCTTTTATGGTATATTTAAGTACCTCTCAACAAATTTTTCAAGACCAGTATGGCTTGGGAGATTTGTTCCCATATTTTTTTGCAATCATAGCTATTGCTGTTGGTTCAGCAACATATTTAAATAGTCGTTTAGTCGTTCAATTTGGATCCATGCGTATTGCTTATATAGCTACTCTAGCATACTTTCTTATTTCACTTTTATATGTTATTATTTTTTATAATAGTGCAAATCCAAATATTTACATACTGCTTGCATTTTTCTTATTTCAATTTTTTGCAGTGGGTTTATTATTTGGAAATTTACGTGCTTTAGCCATGGAACCTTTAGGACATATTGCTGGAATGGGATCTGCAATTAATGGTTTTATTTCTACGATAATGGCTGTGCCAATTGCTAATTATATTGGTAGTTATGTTAAAACCTCTGTTTTGCCCTTATTTGTTGGCTTTTCTGTGTTTGGATTGCTGACGCTTTTGGTATTTATGTATTTACAGCAAGATAAAAACATAAAAATAACTAAGGCCTAATAAGGCTATTAGTAATTAGTTTTATTAAGTATAACTTTATTGTATATGTTCTACTAAAGGCAGTTGCAAGGATACTGAGCTTTATTTATTAAAATGACCAGTATCCACACTTTTAATAAAGTCGATTAAACCTTTAAAAAATACTTTTTGGTCGTCGAATTGCGATAAATGGCTACCCTCGGGACACAATAAGAACTGGCCATTTTTAACCTCAGTACTTATCCATTCCATATGTTTGGGGTCCATGGTATCGTGTGTAGCACCGATAGTTAAAGTTGGCACTTTAATTTCTTTTAATCTGTCTTTAACGTTCCAATCTTTTAATGTAGCATTGCCTTTAATACCAAACTCACTTGGCCCTTGCATAGTTACATATACATCTGGATTTAAATGTTTAAAGGCTCTGTTTACTGGCTCAGGCCAATTAGCAACTGGCATTCTAATAACATGAGCAGTGTAGTAGTTATTTACTATAAGTTCCATGTATCTTGGGTTAGTATAATCTTCGGCAGCTTCAAAATTTAGAATTTCTTTTAAAACATCTGGATCTAATTTTGGTGCTAATACCTCAACAGAATAGCGCTGATAATCTGGTATAGAAGCTACCATATTAGAAATTATTAATCCTTTTAAATTTTTTTGGTATTTTAACGCATATTGCATCCCTAATATTCCACCCCAACTTTGCCCATAGAGATAAAAATTATCTTTATTTAGACCTAAAGCAACGCGTACCTGCTCTACTTCCTCAACAAAACGATCTAAATCCCAAAGACTAAAATCTTTAGGTTGATCGCTATAATAAGAGCCTAGTTGATCGTAATAATAATATTCTATGTTTTCTTGCGGAAAATAGCCATCAAAGCATTCGTAAATTTCGTGTGTCATTCCTGGTCCTCCATGCAATAACAACACTTTCATGCTTGGATTATTACCCACACGTTTTGTCCACACCTTAAATTTTCCTTTTGGCGTAGTTATCGGAATCATTTTAATGCCACCAAGAAATTGATCCTGTTCTTGTGGTTTTAGATAATTTGCTGTAGTATTACTACTTACATATGCATTGTTTTTGTACTTTTCATGTTGTTTACAGTTAAAGCATAACGCTGCTATTAAACACGATATTAAAATTTTTATTTTCATATTTTAGGATGGATTAGGGTATAAAGTTAGGAAAAACTTAGCTCTGCAAAAGTATTCTCTTTAACTATTTTATTGTTTTAGTTTAACAGTATATGCACTAATTTATTAAGTTTACAAAATATATCTATTTATACTTATTATAATGAAAATACTTGCTATTGGTAAAAATTACGTTAATAATAAAGCAGAAATTACAGCTATTAAAACCGGTTTTCAGCTTATTTTTTCTAAACCAGAATCTAGTCTAGTAAGGCATAATAAAAATGTAACCTTTCCAACTTTTACAGATAATCTTGCTTACGAAGTAGAATTGATTATAAAAATAGGTAAAACTGGTAAAAACATTAGCGAAGCTAATGCAACTGCTTACATTTCTGATATTGCAATTGGTATTGATTATACTGCAAAGGATATTTTAAATCAAATTCGTGATACAAAAGGCCCTTGGGATTTGGCCAAGGGATTTGACGGCGCTGCTCCAATTTCTAAATTTTTACCAATCTCAAAATTTAAAGATCTGAATGCTATTAACTTTAGTTTAAGTATTAACGGCGAACAAAAACAAGTTGGTAACACCGATTTAATGATTTATAATTTTGCAGAAATTATTGCATTTACCTCTAAATACATGACATTAGAACCTGGCGATTTAATTTTTACTGGCACACCTGCAACTGGAGCTGGACAAAATTATAAAGGCGACCATGTACAAGCATACCTTGAAAACAAATTACTTTTAGATTATAGATTAGTATAATTCTAATTTATATGCACAAAAAGCAACAAACAGCTTGGGTTTTTGGTTTTATTAAAAACGTTTACTAAATACTACTTTGCTTTGCGCTTGTTAGGTTTTCTTTTTTTTACTTCTTTAATTTTTACATATACTAATTTTGAGCGTCCTCTATTATCCTCACGTCTTTCAATTTCGAATGTTGGAATGGAATTAATTAATGGGGTTAGCTTTTGATAACCATAATTTCTAGAATCAAAATTAGGTTGCTTTTTTTGCATTAAACTACCAACATCTCCTAAAAATGCCCAGCCATCATCATCAGATAAATCATCTATAGTAGAGGCTATAAATTTTATGTCTTTTGCTGTTACTTTATCGTACTTACTTAATTTTATGGTGGTTTTTTCAGCCGATTCTATATCGTTTTCTTCAGCTTTATTTCTAAGAATCTCTATATATATAAACTTGTCGCACGCCACTATAAATGGATTGGGTGTTTTTTTCTCTCCAATACCAAATACTTGCATACCAGCTTCACGTAGGCGTGTTGCCAAACGTGTAAAATCACTATCGCTAGAGACTAAGCAAAATCCATTTACCTTTTCAGAATATAATATATCCATGGCATCAATAATCATAGCAGAATCAGTTGCATTTTTACCAATAGTGTAAGCGTATTGCTGTATTGGCGTTATAGCATTTTCTAATAATAAGGCCTTCCATTTATTTAAATGTGGTTTTGTCCAGTCGCCATAAATACGTTTGATGGTCGGATTACCATATTTTGCAATTTCCTCCATCATTTCTTTTACATGCGCAGATGGTATATTATCGCCATCTATTAATACTGCTAATTTTATATCCATTATTTTAGAGTGTGTTTGAAAAAGCTAAAGGTAACGGATTTAAAGTAAAAAAACAGTATAAAATTAAATCGCCAATACTAGAAATTTAAACGCAATAATCTCATGATTTTTTTGAAGATTTCACCTTTTTAGCCCGAGCTACACTCTTCTTTTTTTTAGGTGTTGAAATTGCTTCTTTGTTACATTTTTTGTTAAATCTTTAGATTTTTCCATAGTGTTTCTTTTGTATACTCTTGTATATTGTAATTTAGATGTATTCAAAAAAAACCATGACAAAGTAAAATAAATATCATCTGATATCATTTTATTCATTCTTACGATTAGAAGGTAGTTGCCCATTAATCTTTTTAAGAGTTTCACAAGGTTAACGTGCTAAAAACTCGAAATGATAGGACCATTTTTATCTATTTTAAATGCTTTAAAAACAAGTAAAAATTAGACAAGCTGCCCGTAAATTAAAAGTTAATACTCACCCTAAAGTGCTAATTATTTAAACCAGTTTTAAAACTCAATTAGATACTATTGGACAGGTAAACACAAAATTAATGTCTTTAAAAAACGAACAAATTAAAACTTTAATAAATCATGCTTCGTTATTAAAAAAAATACAAGTTAAATGGTACTACCAAAGTTTATTTAAACAATTAGAGCCAAAGAATTAATTTAAAGTAATAACATTTTATGGATAATAGGTTTACTTTTGGAAGGTTTAAGAAAAAATTTAAATTCGTTGTGAAATTTACAAAAAGTATGGATTATGAAAGTTAAAAATCTACAATTAGCCACAGTTGGTGGTGGTTGCTTTTGGTGTACCGAGGCCATATTTTTGGAAGTAAAAGGCGTGGAAAAAGTAGTCTCCGGTTATTCTGGAGGTACAGTCCCAGGACATCCGACTTATCGAGAAATTACATCTGGGTTAACAGGACACGCCGAAGTAATACAAATTACTTTTGATGCTCATATCATTTCTTATAAAACCATTTTAGTTATTTTTATGACCACTCACAATCCCACAACTCTAAATCAACAAGGTGCTGATCGTGGAACACAATATCGCTCTGTAATTTTTTATCATGATAAACAACAACAGAAAGATGCTGAAAGTGTTCTAAAACAAATGGCTCCATATTATGATGGGCATATAGTAACAGAACTAAGCGCTCTAAATACTTTTTATGAAGCAGAACAAGAGCATCAAGATTTTTACAGCAACAATGCAGAAATGGGCTACTGTAGGGTCGTAATTAATCCAAAATTAGCCAAGCTTAAACAGCTACATGCTGATAAGCTTAAATAAAATGCTTTATTAGAAGGTTATTGCGAGCATTGCTATTTCCAGGATTACGTGTTAAAAATGTTCTATACTTTTTAATTGCTAATTTTTGGTTTTCACTTTGTCTATAAGCTTCACTCAAAGCATCATAAGTCTTTCCTGAAATTGGAAAAGCTTTAGTGTTTAATTTAAAAAGTGCAATAGCAATATCTATTTTACCTTCTGAAAATATTGGTAACCTAAAGTGTTTAATTTAATCTCTTCTAAATTATAAGTGTTACCTGTTTCCGCTTTAGCGGTTTTATAAAATACAATTGCCTATTCTGCGCCATTTACTTTATATTCTTTTTCTCAAAAGCATGGTAAGAGAAGATATAATTGGCTTTAATTCATTATAAGGGACCATTAATTTAATGGCAATGATTTTAGCAATAGTAAAGGAATTTTATTTTAAATTCTTCTTTATATAGCCTTATCTATAATATCCTGCACACATTCAGGATTTAAAAGTGTACTTATATCTCCTAAATTGCTGGTGTCCTTTTCTGCAATTTTACGTAATATCCTACGCATTATTTTTCCGCTTCTGGTTTTTGGCAAGCCCTCGGTAAACTGAATTTTATCCAATTTAGCAATAGGTCCTATTCTGTCTGCTATGAGTTGATTTATTTCTTTTCGCAAATTGTCGTGTTTTCTAGTTTCGCCAACATCTTTTAAAGTAATGTAGCCATACAAAGCGCTTCCTTTTACATCGTGTGGATAACCTACAATAGCACTTTCTGCAACTGCTGGATGTTCGTTAATAGCATCTTCTATTGGTGCTGTTCCTAAATTATGGCCAGAAACAATAATAACATCGTCTACCCGACCTGTTATTCTATAATATCCAACTTCATCTCTGAGCGCACCATCGCCAGTAAAATATTTATTTTCAAACACCGAAAAATAGGTGTCTTTATAACGCTGATGGTTTCCCCAAATGGTTCTAGCTATACTAGGCCAAGGAAATTTAACACACAATCGACCTTCTACTTGATTTCCTTTTAATTCTTTACCATGCTCATCCATTAAACAAGGCTGAATACCAATAAATGGTAAGGTAGCGTACGTTGGTTTTGTTGGTGTAACGTACGGAATTGGTGTTATCATAATGCCACCAGTTTCGGTCTGCCACCAGGTGTCTATAATAGGGCTATTCTTTTTTCCTATGGTATCATTATACCAATGCCAAGCTTCTTCATTAATAGGTTCGCCAACACTTCCTAAAACTTTTAACGATGATAAATCGTATTTATCAACTAATTCGGTACCATGTTTTGCTAAGGCACGAATAGCAGTTGGTGCCGTATAAAACTGGTTGACTTTATGTTTGGCGACAATCTCCCAAAAGCGTCCAAAATCTGGGTAGCTTGGTACACCTTCAAACAGTATTGTAGTTGCTCCATTTGCTAATGGTCCATACACAATGTAAGAGTGTCCTGTAATCCAACCAATATCTGCTGTGCACCAATACACATCGTTTTCCTTGTACTGAAATGCATTTTTAAAGGTATAAGCAGTATAGACCATATAACCTGCGGTAGTATGTACCATGCCTTTTGGTTTTCCTGTGGAACCTGAAGTGTATAATATAAAAAGTGGATCTTCAGCATCCATAATTTCTGCATTACATTCCGTTGAGGCTTTGCTAAGCAATGGTTGTAACCATTTATCGCGTCCAGATTTCATTGTAATATCGGAATTTATTCGCTTTGCAACTAAAACCGTTTCTACACCATTACAATTTGTTAAAGCACTGTCTACAATACCCTTTAAATCAATTATTTTATTTCCCCGAAAAGAGCCATCTGCGGTAATAACCATTTTACAATCGCAATCATTAATTCTAGTAGCTAAAGCCTTGGCCGAAAATCCTGCAAATACAACAGAATGAATAGCGCCTATTCTTGCGCAAGCTAAAACCGAAATTGCCAATTCCGGAATCATTGGCACATAAATACAAACACGATCTCCTTTTTTTACACCTTGTGCTTTTAAAACATTTGCAAATTGATTTACGCGTTGATGCAGTTGCTTATAAGTAATGTGTTCTGCGCCTTCATTTGGGTCATTAGGCTCAAACAGAATAGCGGTCTTATGACCTCTTGTGGCTAAGTGCCTGTCTATACAATTTTCTGTAATGTTAAGCTTTGCGCCTTGAAACCATTTTACTTCAGGTTTTTTAAAGTCCCATTCCAGAATTGTATTCCATTTTTTTCGCCACAAAAAATGCTCTTCGGCAATTTCTTCCCAAAACCCTTCAGGATGATTTACCGATTTTCTATAAACTTGGTAATATTCTTCTAAATGTTTAATGTGGTAATTACTCATGCTACATGTTTTTCAGCTTAAAATTAAACAATTATTTCTTTAATGTAGAGAAATAACGTTTTGCTTCGTTTAAAACTTTTGGTGCAAGTAAAATAGTAGCCAGCATTGTTGGTATAGCCATTAAGGCGAAAACACCATCAATTAAATTTAACATTAAACTTAAAGACGTTGTCGCACCAAGGATGATACTTGCAATATAAAAATAATTAAAATAATGTTTGTTGTGTGCGCCAAACAAAAATGAAGCACATTTCATTCCATAATACGAATAACTAAATAGTGACGATACACTAAATACTGCAATACATAACATTAATAAATACTTCCCATAAACAGGCATTGCTTTTGCAAATGCAGATGCTGTTAAACTAACACCATTAGCATCACTAGTTTGCCATACATCTGTTACTAAAATTGCTAATGCTGTAAGTGTGCATACAATTAATGTATCTATTGCTGGACCGAGCATAGCTACTAATCCTTCGCGAATTGGCTCCGAAGTTTTTGCCGCACCGTGTGCCATTGGTGCTGTACCAATTCCTGCTTCGTTAGAAAAAGCACCGCGTCTAATGCCTAATAGGATTAATCCGCCTACCATACCACCCAAAAACGAATCGCCTTTAAAATGTTGAGCTGCAAAAGCATCTGTAAAAATTAATTTTAAATACGTGGGAAGCGCATTAATATTAACAAACAGAATATAGAGCACTAGTACAAAGTATAATATTACCATACTTGGTACTAACATTGAAGCAACTTTAGTAATGCGGTTTAAGCCACCTAAAATAACTAAGGCAGTAATAGATACTAATATTAAGCCTATGCATAGGTTAGTAATAAAAGAAACTTGTATACCATTGGGTTTTAATACAATATCGTTTATGGCTTGAGTTAATTGATTAATATTAAATACAGGTAATACGCCAATGAGACCACATATACAGAAAAAAGCAGCCAATGGTTTCCAATATTGCCCTAAGCCTTCGGTAATAAAGTACATAGGTCCACCTTGGAGGTCACCATTGCTATCTTTACCGCGATACATTACCGCTAAAGCAGAGGTAAAAAACTTTGTACTCATTCCTATTATAGCACTTACCCAAAGCCAAAAAATAGCACCTGGACCGCCTATAGCAATTGCTACTGCAACGCCTGCAATGTTCCCCATTCCAATAGTAGTTGACAGTGCTGTTGTTAAGGCTTGAAAATGACTAATTTCTCCCGGATCTTCTGGATTGTCATACCTACCTCGTAATACCTGAATAGCATGACCTAAATACCTAAATGGTAAAAATTTAGAATATAAAATTAGAAATAATCCACCACCAATTAAAATAATTAGTAATGGTAATCCTCAAACAAATGAGGCAAATTCTGAGACGAATTGATCTATTTTTTGCAAATTTTTAAGGTTTCCTGTAAAAGTATAAAAAGGTATTGACTTGTTTATTTTTTAATGTAATTAAGTCTCTGCGCTTTTAAAGAAACTATTTAATTAAAAATTAATAAGGCTTTTAAAACTATTGTTCTTATTATTAATGCCTAAGGTATTATATGCTAAAGAAAAACGTATTAGTAAAGATTGTAGGCATTAAAAATAAAATTAAATTTTTCCAAATTACGAAATGGTTGAATTAAATTTCGTTTTTTATAACACTCAAAATCTAACGAGTATTATAATTTTAAGCAGCGTGTTAATTACATAGCAGAAAATAAACATAATACCCAAATAAGCCTTTGGCATCTATAATTGCTATTTAACTGTTTATTACATATAACAGGGTTACGGCATACTTACGCTTTTTCTATTCTAGCAATACTTGTAAGACTAAGGGCTAGGTAAACCTTTTGCTGTATTTTAATATACTATCGACTCCTTAATAAAGAACATTAAATAAGATGACTAGTAGTAAATGGTAAATTTAATTCGCTATCATAAGAAAGTTGAAAAAAAGTTATAAAAGTAAAAAAGAGCAACTTAGTATTTGTTAAAGCTCTTGATTTAAATTCTATTCACTAATTTATTTGGCCAAGTAAGCTTCTATATTATTAGCTATACGCTCATGGATATTAGAAACATCTGCCTTTACAAATGGTTCTCCCATAATTTGCTCGTATAATTCTATATAGCGTTCACTAACAGTTTTTATATATTGATCACTCATAAAAGGTACTGTTTGTCCTTTTAATCCTTGAAAATTATTTGCAATTAACCATTGGCGAACAAACTCTTTAGAGAGCTGTTTTTGGGCTTGGCCTCGATTTTGGCGTTCTTGGTAACCATCTGCGTAGAAATAACGTGAGGAATCAGGTGTATGAATCTCATCTATTAATACTATTTTTCCTGCTTTAGTTTTGCCAAATTCGTACTTGGTATCCACTAAAATTAAACCTCTAGACGCTGCTATTTCTGTACCACGATTAAATAATTTACGTGTATACTCTTCTAAAACAAGATAATCGGATTCGCTAACAATGCCTTTTTTAATGATGTCTTCACGCGAAATATCTTCATCATGATCTCCCATTTCGGCTTTTGTGGCTGGTGTAATTATTGGTCCTGAGGTGTCTGAAGGAAATTTATCATTTTCTTTCAATCCTTCTGGCATGCGCACGCCACAAAGCATTCGTTTTCCTAATTTATATTCTCTTGCCGCATGGCCTGACAAATACCCACGAATTACCATTTCTACTTTAAAGGGTTCGCATAAATGTCCGACGGCCACATTAGGATCTGGAGTTGCTGTTAGCCAGTTCGGTACAATATCTTCAGTCTGAGCCATAAATTTTGTAGCAATCTGGTTTAATATTTGTCCTTTGTAAGGAATACCTTTGGGCATAACCACATCAAAAGCACTTAACCTATCGGTTGCCACCATAACCAATTCCTGATCGTTGATATTATACACTGTTCTTACTTTACCTTTGTAAACGCTTTTCTGTCCAGGAAAGTTGAAATTAGAATCTGTTATTGTATTAGTCATTTTTAATATATAAATAGGTCTTTTATAAAAAGTAGTTATTTTAATATGTTATAAACAAACCTGCCACGACAAATTTGTGATTATCTTTATAATAAAATTAAACGTCTATATTTTCTATATTTCTATAAGCCGCAATCACTTTCTTAACCAGTTTATGGCGTACAACGTCTTTATCATCGAGAAATACCATACCAATACCGTCGATATCTTTTAATACCAAAAGTGCTTCCTTTAGTCCAGAAATGGTGCGCCTAGGCAAATCTATTTGCCCTGGATCTCCTGTTAATAAAAACTTGGCGTTCTTTCCCATTCGTGTTAAAAACATTTTCATTTGTGCATGCGTGGTATTTTGTCCTTCGTCTAGAATTACAAAAGCATTATCCAATGTTCTCCCGCGCATAAAGGCTAATGGTGCTATTTGTATGGTGCCGTTTTCTATGTATTGCGTTAACTTTTCGGGTGCAATCATGTCGCGCAATGCATCGTATAGTGGTTGCATGTAAGGATCTAATTTTTCTTTTAAATCTCCTGGTAAAAATCCTAAATTCTCTCCTGCTTCTACCGCTGGTCGCGTTAATATAATACGCTTAACTTCTTTGCTTTTTAAAGCTTGTACTGCTAAGGCAACTCCTGTATACGTTTTACCAGTTCCCGCCGGCCCAATGGCAAAAACCATATCGTTTTTATGAACGAGCTCAACCAGTTTTCGTTGGTTTGCCGTTTGTGCTTTTATCAACTTCCCGTTTACACCATGAACTATGGTTTCTCCACTTTTTGTAGATGTTTTATAGTCATCGCTAGTTTGGCTAGATAACACACGCTCTATACCATTTTCATCCAGCTTATTATATTTAGCAAAATGCTTTATTAGCATGTTGATTTTTCTATTAAACTCGTCTAAAAGTTCTTCTTCTCCAAAAGCTTTTATTTGGTTGCCACGTGCTACAATTTTTAATTTAGGAAAGTGTTTTTTTATTAATTTAATATTTTCGTTTCCTGCTCCAAAAAATTCTTTTGGAGTAATTTCTTCAAGTTGAATTGTTATTTCGTTCAAAAGCGCATCATTTTAATTAAGATTTTATATTCTATTTTATTAGTTTTGTTGCATTAAACAAATTACTTTTTTCTTGTAAACTAAAAACTTTCGATGGCGTTGAAAAGTCTTATTTATCCTTAAAAATAAAAATCTAATGCATTCATGAGATAAATGTATAATAATCTTAAGAAATATACATCTATATTATTTATATTAATCCAAAAAATATCAACAATTTCTAAATGGCAATTATTACATTAACAACAGACTTTGGTGCTAAAGATCACTTTGCTGGTGCAACCAAAGGTGCCATTTATAGTGAAATGCCTGAAGTTAACATTGTTGATATCTCCCATGCTGTTTCACCTTTTAATATTCCGGAAGCCGCTTATATAATACAAAATGCTTACAGTAGTTTTCCAGATGGCACCATACATATTATAGGTATTGACTCTGAAATTAACGCAGAAAATAAACACATTGCTATAGAACTAGATGGACATTTTTTTGTGTGTGCAAATAATGGTATTATGAGCATGATTTGTGCAGAAATTTCACCAAAGCAAATTGTAGAAATCAATATTCACGATAAGATAGAAACCAGTTTTCCTGTGCTTGATGTGTTTGTAAAAGTAGCGTGCCATATTGCTCGTGGTGGTACTCTAGCGGTTATTGGAAAACCGATAAAAAATATAAAGCCAATAAAAAACTTAGAACCTTATGTTAACGACGAAAAAACTCAAATTATAGGGAGTATTATATATGTTGATAATTATGGAAATGTGGTAACAAATATTACTAAATCGTTTTTTGAATCTATACAAAAAGGACGTGGTTTTGAAGTGTCTGCCAGAAATTATAAGTTTAAAAAAATACACGTTAAATACAGTGATATTGTTAATTTTAGCACACCTGAAGACAAAAGAAACAATGAAGGCCGTGGGTTGGTAGTGTTTAATTCATCAAACAATTTGGAAATAGCCATTTATAAAGGAAATACTGGTAACGTTGGTGGTGCCAGTACTTTAATGGGCTTAAGGTTAAGAGATACTGTTACTATAAACTTTATTAAATCTGCAGTAGGTAGTCTTGAGTAGACAGTTGTAATATGCAGTCTCATACGCCTTCAGCTTTTTAAAATATAAATATACAGTTTAAGATTATGATAGTTGTTAATGGTAAGTCATGGCAGTAGAGATAAAGAGGTTTTATACACTTTCCTTTTGGCTTATTTTTTTAAATCAAGGCCTTTTCCAACACAGTTTGGGGGTGATTTACTATAGAGTTATCCATAGTTATGAAATGAGTTTTATGCCAACATGGAAATAATTTATACAGATAGATATGCTAGTAAGAATTGTAAAAATGAGTTTTGCTGAAGAAAATATAGAGCAGTTTCTTGCAAATTTTAAAACCGTGAAGCAAAAAATTCGCAATTTTGAAGGTTGTGAGTTTCTAGAATTATATCGGGACAAAAACAATACAAACCTCTTTTTTACGTATAGTTTTTGGAATGCCGAAACCGATTTAAACAAGTACCGTCATTCCAAATTATTTAAAGATGTTTGGGCACAAACTAAACCTATGTTTAATGCTAAGCCTGAGGCTTGGAGTGTAGATAAATTAGCGTCGCTAGAGTAATGGTTTACTATAATTTAGAGCAACGTGTAGCTCTTTTTATAAAGTAAAACAAATAAATGACCACGATGCAGAACAATACCAAGTAATACTTATAATATTATTATTTTAATAATAAAATAAAATCAGTTTTCCACCTTAACAGAAAAAATTTTTTTTTAATGCTCGCAATTCTAAAAAAAGAAATAAACTCATTTTTTACATCACCAATAGGATATTTGGTTATAGCCATTTTTCTTATTCTCAACGGTTTATTTTTATGGTTATTTAAAGGGGAATTTAATATTTTAGATTATGGCTTTGCAGACTTGTCCTCCTTTTTTTTATTGTCGCCTTGGATTCTTATTTTTCTAATTCCCGCAGTGACAATGCGTAGCTTTAGCGACGAAAAAAAACAAGGTACTTTAGAACTATTACTCACCAAACCAATTTCGCATTTGCAAATTGTTTTGGGTAAATATTTTGGAGCCTTTATATTAATTGTTTTAGCCTTGATCCCAACATTGCTTTATGTTTATACCATAAATAAATTAGGAAAACCTATTGGAAATCTTGACGTAGGCAGTACAGTAGGTTCTTATTTTGGATTATTATTTCTAGTTGCAGCTTATACCGCAATAGGCATCTTCTCCTCTACTTTAAGCAATAATCAAATTGTTGCCTTTATTATAGCTGTTTTTTTATGTTTCATCTTTTATATAGGTTTTGAAAGCTTAGCTGATATTTTAGATGGATTTTTAGAGCGAGTTGGTATGGCCTATCATTATAAAAGCATGAGCCGTGGTGTTTTAGATACACGAGATATTATTTACTTTTTAAGCGTAACGGCATTTTTTATTTACCTAACTGTTATTAAAATAAATAGAGAGAGTTCTAAAACAACTAATAAAAAATCATTATTATTTTTACCTCTAGCATTACTTTTAATTAATATCTATATAAGTTCGAGGTTTTATAAACGTTTTGACCTAACTACAGATAGTCGTTATACGCTAAATGAGGCATCTTTAAATGTGGTTAAAAACGTAGATTCTCCAATAGTAATTGACGTGTTTTTAAAAGGAGACAATTTTCCTTCAGAATTTAGAAAATTGCAATCTGAAACTAAACAATTACTGGAAGAATTTGCTGCTTATAATGGTCAGATAAAATTTAAATTCATCCACCCTTTTGAAGACCAGGCCGACCAAGATTCTAGAATAGCACAATTTACAAACCGAGGTTTAACGCCAATGCAATTAAATGTTCAAAATAACGGACAGCAATCGCAACGCGTTATTATTCCTTGGGCTTTAGCGAGTTATAATAATCAAACGGTAGACATTCCTTTAGTTAAATATAAAGTAAATGTCAACCAACAGGAATTAGTGAGCAATTCTATTCAACATTTAGAATATGCTTTTGCAGATGGATTTAGCAAATTAGTACACCCGAAACGCAGGCAAATTGCTATTTTAAAGGGTAACGCAGAGTTAGAGGATAAATACATTGCCGACTTTTTAAAAACCCTTACCCAATACTATTATATTGCACCATTTACCTTGGATAGCGTGGCTACAAGGCCTCAAAAAACAGCGAAATCTTTAAATGATTACGATTTAATAATTGCTGCTAAGCCAACAGAAGCTTTTTCTGAAGAGGAAAAGTATGTACTCGATCAATACACCATGAACGGTGGTAAAAGCCTATGGTTGATGGATAAAATAGTTATTGAAAAGGATAGTTTAATTAACCCAGAAGGTAAGAATGTTGCAGTGCCTCGCAATTTAAATTTAACCAATTTCTTTTTTAAATATGGTGCGCGCATTAACCCTGTACTAACCAGTGTTAAAAGTCAAAATATTGGTAGAATTACATTAGAAACTGGACAAGATGAAAATTTAAAATTACAGCATTTTCTATGGCCTTATTCACCGTTAGCTCTAAGCGATGTCAATCATCCCATTACAAATAACATCAATTTTGTAAAGTTTGATTTTGCCAATCAAATAGACACGCTTAAAAATGATATTAAAAAGACCATTCTGCTTAAAAGCGATAAACCAAGCCGGTTAGAAGGCACTCCAAAAGAAATAAATCTTGCTTTTGCCTTACAAGAACCACCTTCAAAATTATTTACTAAAGGCAGGCAGAACCTTGCAGTGCTGCTGGAAGGAAAATTTACTTCAGTTTATAACAAACGTGTTAAACCACTTAAATTTACCAATGATAAGATTAAAAGTCTTGAAACTAAAATGATTATTATTGCTGATGGCGATGTTATTAAAAATGACATAGACAAAGGAAGACCTACGACCTTAGGTTTCGATAAATGGACTAAAGAAACCTACGGTAACAAAGAATTTTTATTAAATGCCGTCAACTACCTTTTAGATGATGATGGACTTATAAACATTAGAAGCAAGGACGTAAATTTAGCTTTTTTAGACTACTCAAAAATTACAAGGGAGAAAAAAGTGAAGTGGCAAGTATTAAACATTGTCCTTCCACTCCTTGTTTTAGGGCTTTTTGGTATTATTTTTAATTACTTCCGAAAACGGAAATATTGCAATAAACCTCAATATTAACCATAGGAAACACCTCATTTTTAAGGCGTAAGTTGTTAATAAGTTTGTTTCAGTTTTAGACTGTTAAACGATATATTTGTAGTAATTAATTATTCAGAATATACATATGAAATTTATTGTATCAAGCACATATTTACTTAAACAATTGCAAGTTTTAGGAGGCGTAATTAACAATTCCAACACGTTACCTATTTTAGATAATTTTCTTTTTGATATCGATAATAACAACCTAACAGTTTCAGCTAGTGATTTAGAAACAACCATGTCTTCAGTATTAGATATTGAAAGTGATAGTAAAGGTAGTGTTGCTATTCCAGCTCGTTTATTATTGGATACGCTAAAAACTTTTCCAGAACAACCGTTAACGTTTACTGTGGAAGAAAATAATACCGTAGAAATTAGCTCTAACCATGGTAAATATGTTTTAGCTTATGCAGATGGTTCTGAGTTCCCAAAGGCTGTAGCACTAGAAGATCCATCTAGTACTACCCTTGCTGGAGATACCTTAGCAACTGCTATTAGTAAAACAATTTTTGCTGCAGGAAATGATGATTTAAGACCAGTAATGAGCGGTGTTTTCTTTCAGTTTGCGACAGATAATTTAACCTTTGTTGCAACAGATGCTCATAAATTAGTAAAATACACACGACATGATGTTTCTGCTTCTCAAACTGCAGAATTTATTATGCCAAAGAAACCTTTAACGCTGTTGAAAGGAATTCTAGCTACAAGTGGCGAAGATGTAACCATTGAGTATAACGATTCTAACGCAAAATTTACCTTTGATAATACGGTTTTAATTTGTCGATTAATTGATGGAAAATATCCTAATTATGAGGCGGTAATTCCAAAAGAAAATCCGAATAAATTAATTATAGATCGTACAAGATTTTTAAACTCTGTAAAGCGTGTTAGTATTTTCTCTAACAAAACGACCCACCAAATTCGTTTAAAGATTGCTGGTGCAGAGCTCAATATTTCGGCAGAAGATATTGACTATTCTAATAAAGCGGAAGAGCGTTTAACTTGTGATTATCAGGGAGACGATATGCAAATAGGTTTTAATTCTCGTTTTTTAACCGAAATGTTAAATAACTTAAATGCTAGCGAGGTACAATTGGAAATGAGTATGCCAAATAGAGCAGGAATTTTAACGCCAGTTGATGGATTAGAAGACGGTGAGCATGTTACCATGTTAGTAATGCCTGTGATGTTAAATACTTAATAATATCCAATAAGCCATCTAAAATGTTGGCAATCTAAAATATCATGATATAGATTTTTTAAAAATTGATGACTAAAAATTATAATATACGCAACCTTTTCAGGTTGCGTATTTCTTTATCTAATAATTAACTTTTAAACTAACTAATAAAATTATAAGATAAAGTTTACTAGTTTATAAAAATATAGCTTAAAGGATAAGTTGGGTTTTCCCCATGGCTTGCTTTTATCGCGTTAATTATTGGTAATAATACTGAAACAATTCCTAATATTAAAAATCCTAGAAGACCAAGACCGAATATTAGTATTAGAGGAATACAAATAATAAAGTTTACTATTAAACTCAATTGAAAATTAATAATCGCTTTGCCTTGTTCGTCCATTTGGTAATCCTCATCTTTTTTAGAAATCCAAATAACTAATGGTACAATAAGTCCTCCAAAGCCAGTAATAGCTGTTAATAATTGACTTAGATGGGTTAATACTAATAACTGTCTATTTGTGTTCATCTTTTTTAATTTTAATTACTGAAATAAATTTACAGTACGCTTAATTTCTATAAATAAGACGATAATACAAGAGAAATGTTACATATAAATTTTCAATCTTTTATAAACTGCGTGCATTAGTGGCATTGTACACTTAAATTATAGAAGTCATTTTTTTTTAATAAGGCCATATACAAATGTGCCTAAAAGTGCGCCGAGAATTAACACTAGAATACTCGGTAAAGCTGTACCTAGCAAAACAAACATTGGTCCAGGACATGCACCTACTAATGCCCAACCTAATCCAAAAATAATACCACCAATTAAATTACTTTTAACACCCTTATCTTTTGGTTTTATACTTATGGCTTTTCCACTAAAATCTTTAGCTTGTGAATATTGTAAATACTTAAGGATAATGATTCCTAAAACAATTGCAGAACCAATAATACCATACATATGTAAGCTTTTAAACTGAAACATTTCGTAGATACGAAACCATGAGGCCACTTCAGATTTAATAAACAATAGGCCTAAAAATAAACCAATTCCAAAAAATGGTAAAAAATGCTTCATATAATTAATAAAAAAAACTTAAAGATTAAAAATTAAAGGTAATAGTATATGAACCATAACTAAGCCACCAATAAAAAATCCAATGGTAGCAATTAGTGATGGTAATTGTAAATTACTTAATCCAGAAATAGCATGCCCAGATGTGCAACCTCCAGCATAACGTGCTCCAAAACCAACCAAGAAACCACCAATTAATAATATTAAAAAACCTTTAACCGTTAGCATACTTTCTATACTAAATAACTCTGTAGGTAGAAATGCGGTATTCGTACTATTGATACCTAACTCTTGAAGCATAACCACCACCTCTTGATGTATTTGTGGTGCTGTTGGCGATAAAAATTGTAAAGCAATAACACCACCTATAATAACACCTGCCACAACATATAAGTTCCAAACATCTTTTTTCCAATTGTACTTAAAAAAATCAGCAAATTTTCCTGCACCACCAATAGAACACATCGTTTTTAAGTTTGACGACATCCCGAATTTTTTACCCATTTTAGTAAGCAAAAATAAGGTAAATGCTATTAAAGGTCCAGCCACATACCATGGCCAAGGGTTGTAGATTAAATCCATACTTTTATATTATTTCTTTAAGGTTGTTGGACAAACAAAATCTGATACTGGAATTCCTGCTTTTATAATGGCTCCCATTCCTCCAGCGACATCCACAACATTATGGATACCTCGACTTTTTAAAATGGAAGCTGCAATTACCGAACGGTAACCCCCTCCACAATGCATGTAAAAGATTTCGGAATCAGGAAACTGAGCTAAGTATGCATTTAAATTATCCAAAGGTGTAAAATGGGCGTTTTTTAATTGTCCAGCAATAAATTCGCCTTCAGTTCTTACATCAAAAACTGGAATACTATTATTTACCAAGCGCTGTTTAAATTCTTCCGCAGAAATAGAAATTAAATAATCTACTTCCTTACCAGCATTTTTCCAGGAATCAAAGCCATCTGCAAGGTAGCCTAACGTATTATCGAACCCCACACGAGATAATCTGGTAATGGCTTCTTCCTCATCTCCTTTATCTACAACCAATAATAAAGGCTGTTTTACATCTGCAATTAAAGCACCAACCCAAGGCGCAAATCCACCTTTTAGTCCTATAAAAATAGAACGTGGAATGTGTCCTTTTACAAATTCAGACTGATGGCGCACATCTAAAACCAAAGCATCGGTTGTATTTGCTGTGGCTTCAAAATCATCTGGAGATAATGCTTTTGTTCCTTTTTCGATTACTTTCTCTATATCTTCGTAACCTTCCTTATTCAGTTTAACATTTAAAGGAAAATATTTTGGTGGTGGTAGCAAACCGTTGGTTAATTCTCTTATAAATTCTACTTTAGTCATATCTGCACGTAAAGCGTAATTTTTTTGCTTTTGATTGCCTAGAGTATCAACAGTTTCTTTCATCATATTCTTTCCACAAGCGGATCCTGCTCCATGACCTGGATAAACAATAACATCATCTGCTAATGGCATAATTTTATTGCGAAGGCTATCAAAAGATAAACCTGCAAGCTCTTGGATACTCATATTTATAGCTTTTTGGGCTAAATCTGGTCTGCCAACATCACCTAAAAATAAAGTATCGCCGCTAAAAATAGCATGGTCTTTACCGTTTTTATCTTTTAATAAATACGTTGTACTCTCTAAAGTATGACCTGGAGTGTGCAAGGCTACAATAGTTATTTTCCCCAAATTAAAAACTTGACCATCTTCTGCTATTATAGCCTTAAAAGAAGGCCTTGCAGTTGGACCATAAATAATTGGAGCGCCAGTTTGCTTTGATAATGTTATATGCCCGGAAACAAAATCTGCATGAAAATGCGTTTCGAATATATATTTTATTTTAGCGTTATGATCTTTAGCTTTTTTAATGTAATCTTTAACCTCACGTAGAGGGTCTATAATAGCTACTTCTCCGTCACTTTCAATATAATAAGCACCTTGTGCCAAGCAGCCTGTATATATTTGTTCTATGTGCATTTTACTTATTTTAATACTGCAAAAATACTATAATTCTTTGTTTAAAAAGGAACTAAATTTTAAACGTCAGCACGGTTAAATGACTTTCCTGCATATAAAGTAAATTCCAATAACAAGAATAAACCAAATAAAATAAAAGTATTGAAATTTTACCTCCACAATTTGCTATAATGATGAATACCTAAAAAAGATTTTAAAACAGAAATGGCTATTAAACTCAATTAGGATTTCTGTTGCTAAAAAAACTCATCAGGTAGCAACATGATCTATAGACAATCGATACGCAAGAACTGTAATGTTAAGTGGTATTAAGTATCCAAGCTAATTTGATTGTTGTGGTTGCTGAAAACATCGTGATAGCATCGAGTATAATTCTGGATGTTTTAGTTTGAAAAGTTTGGGTCTTTCAAAAAAATATTCTGATGCTACAGCAAAAAATTCTGCCTGACTTGTACCACCATACTTTCTTATATCAGAAGCATCGTTATTAATTGCTTCCATTTCCTGATGCATTAATTCTAGCCAAGGCGCAATGTATTCTTTACCTAAAAAATATTCTGGAATACCATCTGTTTCTCCATCCATTTTATCTAATAAATGTACAAACTCGTGCACTGGAGTGTTGAGTTTGTCTGTTTTATTATTAAAGGCTAAGCGTATTGCTTTTTTAGATAGAATCATTTGATTTTTAAATCGGCCAGTTCCAACCATACCAAGAATGTGTTTGTTTTTGTCTAGATTAGAAAATTGCAGTTCCTTATTAAAACTATCAGGATAAACAATAATGCCAGTTAGATTATTATAGCTCCAATTAGAAAAACCGAAGACAGGTATAATGGCGCTAGAGGCTATTAATACTTTGTCTAGCGCTTCAATTTTTGTATTAACACCATCAATATGTATTTCGTTTAAAAAAAGCATGATACGCTTTCTAAAAATGGCTTGTTCCTCTAGAGAAAGGTTTTTATAAAATAGTACCTGTTGGTTTAATAAACCATGCCAATGCATAGGTACTTTTTTTATCTTCTTAACTTTTCTTAAATAAAACGCATAGGCCACAAAAATTACAATTACTATAAAAATTATTATATATATCATATTACTTATTGTCTTGGCAAAATATTGTAAATATGAGAGAGAAAAAAATAAATTCTATAACTTATCTTCGCAAAAAAAATAGTAATGTTAAAAGCAGTTTTATTTGATATGGATGGTGTTATTGTGGATACAGAACCACTACACAAAAAAGCATATTATTTAATGTTTAACTTTTATAATATTACTGTGTCTGAAGAACTTTTTGAAAGCTTTACAGGTCAATCTACAATAAATGTTTGTAAACAACTTTGTGCGTCTTTTAATTTAGATATTTCAGCTAATACACTTATGGCCAAAAAACGTGAGTATTTTAAAGAATTGTTTTTTAACGATCCAGATTTAAAACTCATTGATGGTGTTTTGGATTTAATTAAAAATTATTATAATAATGGTATAGCGCTAGTACTTGCTTCTTCGGCATCAATGCTAACTATTAATAATGTGTTTTCTAAATTTAAATTGGACTCCTATTTTAAAGCTAAAATTAGTGGTGCAGATTTAAAGGCCTCAAAACCACATCCAGAAATCTTTATAAAAGCGGCTGAACTTTCTGGTTTTTCTAGAGCAGAATGTATCGTTATAGAAGACTCTACGAGTGGTATAAAAGCCGCAAAGTCCGCAGGTATTTATTGTGTAGGTTATAATAGCTTACATTCTAAAAACCAAAACTACAGTTTAGCAGATATGGTTGTAGACAACTTTTACCCACTGCATTACGAGAGGATTAGTAGTTTACTATAGTAACAAATATCTTGAATGAATATTAATTGCAATAAAATAGTTGTAAATAAAAAAGCACGTCTATTTTACAATAGACGCACTTTTAAGCAAAACACACTAGTATTAATACCTACTTTTTTATCAACTTAATGGTTTTTGTTCCACCATTAAAATTCATTTTAGCAAAGTATAAGCCACTATTTAAAGCTTGACTGTTTATAGTAAAAACTTTAGTATTTGGGTTTTGGTTAATTACTAATTTCCCCATAACATCATATACTTGAACGGTATTAACATCTTGAACGGCTTTTATATTCCAAAGGCTAGTTGTTGGATTTGGAAATATTTTAAACACGTTAGCTTCAAACTGGTCTGTACCTAAAGTTGTAGTATTAAAAGAAACGGCATCAAAATAATATGTTTTTGCAACAACACTATTTCTTGCATTAGCACCTGTAACACCAAAATTAAAAAATATAGATACTAAATTAAAAGTAAATGATGGATTTAGTGCTGCCGTGCCAGGTCTTTCATTACTAAAATCGAATTCTAAAGTATTCCATCCAGCTACCACCGGTGTAGCAGTTAAAGTCTCACATGATTGGGTTGGTGTCCCAACTGTTTCAATTTTTAACATGATTGGAATGCCAGGATCTGGAGACCATACCTGCACATACATTTTGCTTTGTGAGGCAGAAATTGGTATTGCTGATGCTAAACCAGCTGGTGTACTAATTGTAGTTCCTGCCCATGATTGTGCTCCAGCAGTTTTAATAGTTTGAATTACGGTATTAGCAGCATTTGTAGGATCTGCTACTAACGAAGAATTATTTCCACCAAAATCTGTAACGGTATAATCTGTTGTAGAACCTTCAAAATTAATAGGTAAATCTATTTGCGCTAAACATGCATTAGGACAAGAACCACCACAGTCAACTCCCGTTTCTGTGCCATTCATTATGCCATCTGTACATGATGGAGCTGCACCTTGTTTTTGCATAACATAACGCCACCATCCACCTCCAATAGAGATATCTAATGTCATTTGAGTAGTAGAAATATTGTTAACAGTATAAGTTATTGAAGATGGTGCATTTGCTGGAGCTGTTAGTTCACCTCCATTGTAAACTTTAGCTAAACCTAAGTAAGCTCCAACGCCTGATAAGGTTAAAGTGTTTGCAGTTGCATCGTATACCCAAGTTGCAGCGTTAGAACCATCATGTGGTGCTACAGAAGCACGACAACCATCTCCAGCGCCGTCTTGCCAATTTTCTACCCAAGTATCTACTCCATTTACATTATTAAAAGAACCATCTGCATTAAAAACAAACTCATCATCAAAAAAACAAGCTCTAGTGGTAACATCGCCTGCACTGTTGGCATACCAAGACATATCGCCTTGATTAGGACCAACTCCAAATGCTCCTGCAGCAGGATTCATTTTCCAAGTACCTTCAGGTGTTTGTGCATACCCATAAGTTATTGTTAACACGATTAATAAAAAAGTAATTGTTTTCATAATATAAAAATTTTGTTTGTTATAAAGAATATTAACTTTTAATACCCTAAAATTATCATAATGGCAAATATATAACTCAATCTTTATCAAATTGATAATTACGCCAATACAAAAATCATACATTTAAAAATTTTTATATGAAAAATTTGTAAACACACGTTAACCACTGTTATTAAAGGATTAGGAATGCTACATATTATATTATAAAATTATATATAGTAATAAAAAACAGAACTGTAGGGGCAATGTTGTGTCGTAAATTTTGTTTATGGAAATACATTTTTTAAAACAACTAAAACCTTGATATTAAATAGTGTAAGGCCAACTTGAATTGTAGCAATGCAATAGGAATTAAGCTTTTTTAACTTTACGTTTATCTAAAGTTGCTCTAATTTTATTAGCGCGTTCTTCGGTTATATTATAATTACGCATAATGTACATTGCTAAAAGGGTTCCAGCTACAGGAAAGAAGCAAAAGAAAGCATGTAATCCGTTTACTGCAGATTGTTGATCTGTGGTTGCTAGATCTGGATCGAAACCTACAAAGCCAATAATAACTCCACTTAGCGCACCAGCTATAGCAAAACCTACTTTAACCATCCACCAGTAAATTGCGCCAAATATACCTTCTCTACGCTTTCCAGTATTTAATTGATCGACATCAATAATATCCGCCGTCATGGACATCATTATAGTGAACAAGCTGCCTATGCCAAAGGAGAAAAACGGAAGCGCTATAATATACATCCACGGTTTACCCGGAACAAATAAAAACCACAACAATATATAGCCTAAAATTGAGATGCCTTGCGCAACTAAGAATGCTTTTTTCTTACCTAAAACCTTAGACATCCAAGTGACTACGGGTATTACTATAAAAGTTGTACCTAACGCACCCAAACACCCAAATAAGGATACCCAAATACCACTGGCGCCTGCATCGCCATTAAATAACTTGTAGACGATTACAAAAAATGTAAGTGCGGCAACTGTATTAAAAGCATTAAAAATTAAAAATGTGGCTGCACAAATTTTTCTAAATTCTTCAATTTTAAAAGCTGCGACAAAACTTTCAATTATCTTTTTTAAACTATTACCAATGTTTGCCATATTTAAGGGCTCATAATCTTCATCAATTGTCGATTTGCTTTTAATAAATAGCGCTGGTACTATAGCGCAAATTGCACAAGGAATAGCCACCCAAATCGATAATTGTCTTACAGCTACTTCTGCTGAGGAAAACCATTCTGGATCATACATTATTATCCAAAACAATGGTGCTATAACCCAGGCCCATTGACCAATAAATTGAGCCACTGCCATAATATTTGTACGCTCATGAAAATCATCACTCATTTCATAACCCATTGCTACATATGGTACACTAAACAAAGTAAGCCCTAAATAGAAGATAATAGACCATAATAAAAAATACCAAAAATTAAATTGTAACGTGTTTTCCTTAAAAAGTTGCCACATAAAAATATATGAAACTCCCATAAGAACACCACCAGAGAAAACATATACTCTTCTACGTCCCCATTTGGATTTTGTATTATCAGATATAAATCCCATAATTGGATCAGTAATAGAATCAAATATTCTCGGCGCAAAAAATATCACGCCCCACATCCAACCAGGAAATCCTAAATCCTGTACTAACACCACCATAAAAATTCCCATAATTGCTGGAAACATTTGATTTGCAAACATTCCAACACCGAAGGCAATTTTTTGACCCATTGGTACTTTGTTTGTTTTTAATGACATAGATTGTGTTTTAAATAGTTTCTATTATTAGGTGGAATATTAAGAATTTGGTATAACGATGGTTTGTATGGCTTGTCCCGCTATTTTTAAATTTATATATTTATTATTTAAAGATAAACTGAAATTTTTAGCAATAGCTTCTTCATTAAATATAACAACAACAATTGCATTGTTGGGGTTTTTTACAGCTGTAACTATAAAACTTTTTATATCATTTTGTGTACCTATTTTTATAGCGTCTGGTCTTATATAGCGACTAAAATGAGACATCGTATAATAGATTGGTGTAAAATACACTTCGTCCTTTTCAGGGTCTACAATAACTGGAGCCACACACCAATTTTTAAACCAATTCGGTCCTCCTTGTCTATCTAAAACCATATTCCAATCTATCCAACCATCTACCCAATTATTTAGGCACCCAATAATGTCTCGTGCATAACGATTAACTGGTGCGTATTTTGGGTGCAAATATTTTTTATCATCTTCACGCCAATCATATCCCCAATCGGTTGCTTCTTTTTTCCAATACCAAGCATCATTTTGCCATTTAGGCACCTCAGAGTCTATACACCCTTCGGTTTCTATTAAAAATTTGTCTGGTGCTTTCTCATGTGCATATTGCAAGTCTTCGGCGAAAATTTCATAAGTACTTTCGTACCAATGGATGGCTGTTCCTGCAAAGTATTTTGATGTAGCTTCGTTTTTAAACATAACATCAACCCATTCTCTTAGTCCTGCTCTATTTTGGTCGTAACCCAAAATTTTAACCTCTCCTTTCCCTTCTATTTCTAGTTTTGGTCCTAAATGATTCTGGACAAAATCGGTTTCTTCTTTTGGAGTAAAGTGCATACTTTCCCAATTATTTCCATTTCCATGAGGTTCGTTAACTGGTGTTAGTCCCCAAATATTAATACCTTCTGCCTTATAAGCCTCCAAATATTTATTAAAATACAATGCAAAGGCATCGTAATATTCTGGTAATAATTTTCCGCCAACATACTTATTATTGTCTTTCATCCATGGTGGAGCTGACCACGGTGACGCTACAATTTTAAAGCCGTCCTTAGAAATTTTCATTGCCTCTTTTATCATAGGTATTAAATCGTCGCGATCGTTGTCTATAGAGAAATTTTTTAATTCTAGATCACCTGCTACTGGTGCATAAGTATAATTATTTAATGAAAAATCACATGATGCAATATGTGTTCTTGTTAATGAGTAACGCGCACCAGATTCTCCAAAATAAGCCTCTAAAACTTTGGCTCTGTTTGCTTTACTCAAACGATTGAGTAAATACGCCGATGATTCTGTAAAAGAGCCTCCAATACCAGTTATTTTCTGATAAGTTTTTTCAGGTATTAATTCTATGGTATCTACATTTTCTCCAGTTTGAAATTCAGTAATTTTGGTTAATTTATTACCTTTTGCTGAAGTTTCATAAACTTCTACTATTAAAGATTCTTCAGTTGTATTACAACTCATTATTGTAAAAACTAATATAAAGCAAAAACTGTATGTAATTAATTTCATATGCTTTTTAATTTGTATTTAAATAGATATTTTTTACTATTGAAAACACTTCTTTTTTATGTCTATCGATATCTACAATCCCCCAGTACTCTTCGTTTGGACTACCATCAAAAGGCACTCCAGTGCTATTTGGGGCAGTGCCTCCAGGATCTTGTACATTATTGTTTCCAGCTTTCCACCAACCGTCTGTAAAAGAAAATAGGGTCACTCCTGAACAGACCGCCTTGTCGTTAAAAATAGCTTTTAAAATTATTGCTGTCGCCTCTGCTTGTGCTTTTTCGTTTACGCCTTGTGCATAACCATCTTTAGCAATTTGCATATAACTATCTGCTCCGGTTTCCGATAAGTACATGGGTTTTACGCTTACCGCTTTCCACTCTTTAAAAATTGTTTCTGGTCTGACAGATCTATAAACATTCATACCCCAAACATCAATATTTGGACTCAATTTTAGTGCTATTGTGTTTGGTAAATCGCCATGTGCAGTAGTTGTTGGATGATTAGTATCATTTTTATGAGCTAAAGCTGCCGCAGTATTCATAGCAGTATACCAATTTTTAATATCCCCTTTAAACCATTCTGGATGGTAATTATATTCGTTACCAAATTCCCACATTAAAATAGCATTATGGTTTTTGTACTTGTTTATATAATTAATAAAAGAACCAGATTCTATATCATGATTTCCTCCCTGATTGTAACCAAAACCTATAATAACTTTTATTCCTGCTTTATTAATTTCATCTAATACCGTTTCGTCGATTATAGGGGCATACACTCTTATAGTATTAATTCCTGCTTCTTTCATTAATGCTAGATCTTGCGTTAAGGTAGTCCAACTTCTTTGATTTGGACTTCCTTTAGGTACAGGATGATAACAAACACCTTTAATTAAATAAGGTTTGTTATTGACCATTATGTTAGTTCCAGAAACGGTAACACAATCGTATTTTTTATCAGTGTTACATGAATTAAAAAAGAATAGAATACCGATAATGAGTAATACTTTTTTCATTTGTTCTATAGTCTATCTTGAATATTCTGTATTAGGCACTAAAACGCTATTAAATAACGCGTTATAATTACCGTTGTAAGTTTTAGTAATTGGCCTTCCGTTTCTAGTTAAGTTTTTAAAGACGCCCTTATCTACGCTATCCCACAATGCATATTTGGCTTCGCCTTGCAAATTAATTAAGCCGAAGTGATTTTCTGAACCTTCGGTATTTTTAGCATCTTTCCATTGCTCATCGAAAGCTTCAAAATAGAAACAGGTTATATTATTTGCTTTAGTCCACTTACGTATTTTGTTATAATATGAATTTTGTTTATACTCGTCTGTGGCCCTAGAACCTTTAACGCCATAATGACCGTTTGAAACTGTTGCCCAACCTGTTTCGCCAATATGAATAGGTTTCTTAAGACCTATACTCTTTACATACCTTGAAACACTATCGTATTGTTTTTTAGCAAAATCGATTGCACGTATCATTGCTGCGTCTATTTTTTCTTTATCCGAAAGGTTTTTTTCATTTCCTGGAACCTTCCAAAATTGTGGATTGTAATGCGTATTGTGGTACGGATAGGTGTGCATGGAAATAAAGTCTACTGCACGCACTAACTGTTTTAAGTCTTTTGTATGATAATTACTATCGCCTCCACCCCAAGAAACATAATCGTCTGAACTTGTAATCCATAATTCTTTGGGTAATTTTCCTGTTACTTTTAAATCTTGAAGATGGTTTACCCATTTTAAAATAATACGCGGTTCCACATAATATGACGCAGCCCAATGCACCATGGCTTCATTTCCTACCGCAAGAATTTTAACAATATCTGGATATTTATTAGCTAAAGCTATAGCTGTTTTAACCTCTATTGGATTTCTCTTACTTTCTTCGCTATGGACTGGACCACCATTTTCCCAATCAAATGCATTTTTGCAATCAATCCAAATACCAAGCATAACATACATTTTAAAATTTGAATCTTCTTTCTTGAGTTGGTCTATAGCTTCTAATACATTTGCTGCTTGATCTAGGTGTACATTATAGGTTCTAATAAGTTTAATGCCCATAGCATTAAGAATTTTCATGTCTTCTTTAAGCTCATTAAGAGTTGGTTGTACATCTCTTGTTTTACTTCTATAACCCCCGTAAGACATTGCTAAATAATCTGGATTACCTAATATATTTTTTGCGGTTATATTAGATTCTTCTAATGTTGGATTAGAAATAGTTTCCTTGTTATTATTTTTATTACATGAAAACACAAGGAGTGCTATAACTATGACCACCTTTCTAATTCTATTTATTTTCATAGTATAAAACTCATTAATTTTTTAAACTGACTATTATAGTATTTATTTCTCCAGTTCTATCAAACAGTTTAGTACTTGTTTCAATATCTATTTCTAAACCCTTAAATACTTTTGAAGTACTATTATTATAATCGACAATAATTTCATTTCTATCTGAAATTTTATAGATTATCGGCACTTGGCAGTAAGTAAAACACAAGGTATTTTTTTCTAATGGAACGGTTTTAGACTTTTTATTAATATCCGTATAGTAAAAAGTACTAGCCTCTGATAAGAACTCTTTTGCTCTTAATAATCTAGGATTAAAGAAAACCAATCCGTTTTTTACAAAAACACCTAATTCGCCAAACCTACATAATACATCTTCTTTAACTTGGCCTGTCATGCCAGGTTGCTGAGCACCTTTACCTGCTGGCGTATGGGAATAAGGATCTGTAGGAAACGCGCCGTATAATTCTGGCGATTTATGGACACCAATACCCTCATTAATTTCGTAATAATGCTCTAAAAGTTTACCTATGGTTTCTTCGCTTTCATTATTATCTATAGCTAGTAAACATGTTTCTTGAACAGCTAAAAGTAGTTTTGAAACCATATGCCAGTAAATAGAGCCTAAACCTTCATAACCAAAAAATGTTCCTGAACGTCCTGTAAACGATTTGTGATCGAATAAGTCCTCAAAAATATTTAAGAGTAGTTGTTTTTCAGTTTTAATTAAAGACTTATATTTATCTTTAGGTAAATGATTTAAGGCCTTTTCCAAGCTTTCAGCATTATTGAAATTTCCATTAAAATGAAATTTACCTAACACATCTTTTTCTATTATTTGGGTATTTCCATCGGCCACAAGTTGTTGTAATAATTTTGACTTTTTAACAGAAGCTGAAGGGATATTATTTTTATCAACAAAACGCGATAATTCTTTATCTGGATATAAAATATAACTGTATTGGTCCGCTCTAAACAGTGCACTAGCTTTTAAAGCATCTAATAATTTCAAAGCCTCCTTAGGTTTTAAATAACCAGAGCTTAATACCGCTACTTGACCTTCTAACATTTCTGATAAATAAGAAATAGAGACTTCCGTATTGTTTTTAACCGTCATTAAATTATAAGAGTGGAATAAATTATCCGGCCTTTTATTTGCTACAATTGTATGATCTAAATACTGTTTTAATACATTAAAGAATTCTAATAAATGGTCTTTAGCAATGCTTTTTTTAGCGCTTGTAAAGCCAGTATTGTAAATTTGAATTCTGAAATTACTTCCCGCTGTTCCAAGTCCATCTAAAATGGTTTTTCTATTGGTATCCGATAGTTTACCGGACAATACATGTACATGAGTAATTAATGTATTTAATACTTTTGAGAAAAAAACCTCTAATTTTTCTGAAACCATATAATTTGTATCTGAAGCAGTTTCTACAGTATTCTGAAAGAAATTAATGAATCGGCGTAAGTAATACAATGTAACCATAGACACTCCATTTCCAACTAATGCATTATTAGCATCATTCCACTCTGGACGCTGTGTGTTTAACCAAATACCACCTTCTGGGATAAAATTAGATACTTTTGACAATGTCGTTGCCAACAATTTTTCAATTAAATTTACTTTATAAATTTTGGTGTTCTGGTCTTTTAATAAAGCACCATCTGCACCTAAATGGGCTTTGTCCTCGTTAATTTTTTTATCTAACTCATAATCAAAATCTATAGTATCTTTAGGGTTTTTTAATGTCTCCTGATAACTCTTAATTTTATATGGCACATTAGCATAAACAAATAAATCTTGAGTAAAACCACTTGATAATTTATTTGGATAATGGTTTTCAATAAACTCTAAAAACTTTAATAAGTAAATAATTTGATGATCTCCCCAGTATCCAATATAAGACCACGGATCATCTGCTTCAATGGCCTCCCAATCAAACCCGCCTTTTGTTACACGATAAGAATTATAACCTTCGAATGTGGTAGCGTTAAGAAATTTATGAATCATACCTTCTATAAACCCAGGATAAGCATGTGCTAAAGCTTCCCAGTTCTGAAAAATATCTCTCCAATTGCCTTCATAATCTAAAATTTTAGAGCCATCGTCTTCACTGCGTGTATTAATAGAAAACTTATTCCATGGGCGACTTGGATCTCCATGTCTTCTGCTAAATTTTAATGGTAAATATTCATAACATAATCTTTTAAAGTTTTTGTCTTTATCCAGATCAGCACAATTTTTAATGAAATCAACATCAAAAATTTCAGGTAAATTATTTAAAATATCTGCTTTCTTTTTTGAAACCTTAATGTTGGCCTTAGCCATGTATTTAACAAAATCTGCTTTTTCTATTTTATAATTATCATCGAAAATACCACCTCTCATGATGTTAAAAAGCGTATTGGCAAAATGTCGTGTAATTCTTAATTTATTATCACCAAGTTGAATGCCATCTGCTGCGCCTACCAAATCTAAAAGCTGTTGTGTTCCTGCATTTACATCGTCTTGAATTAAATTTTCAAGGTCCACGTTATTTTTTATTATCTCTGAAATTGAAGTGATATTGGTTATGGATTGATTTACGTTAGCTACAAACATCCAACGCTTGCAATCATTAGCATTAAGACTTAAATCTTTAGAAATAAAATACGCTCCTTTTTCTGCCTTAATATCCTTTTCTTGAAAAATTTCTTTTCCTTTTCTAAAATTATCTAACTGCAAGGATGAGATTAAGTGTGTAGGATTATCCAATCCAGAAGACCAGACCACGTTAGATTTTAAGGCCTCGCTAGGTTCTGCTTTATCTACTATGATAGCACTTAAAGCATAAATACCAATTCCTGTTTCTGGTTCTAATTCGCATTTCTTATAGGCATCAACAAGATTACTTGCCGAATTTTGAAAATCTGATGCCAAACCATATGGTAAAATATTTTGAATACCATCAAGTATTGTAACCTTAACTTTTTGGTCTAGATTATTACTAATTCGTGCCTTTCTAACAAAACCAAATTGATTGCTTGTACTCCACTGGTAAGTAAACGAAAGACCTAAATCCTCATTAATTTCTTCAAACAGTACCTTATTACCATAGCTGTTTTTATACAAGTTTCTTTTAATAGAGTATACACCCGAATATTTATCTACAAACGGTTCCCACAAAAATGATTTATCCTGCTTATGTACTTGAATAATTGTTTTACATCCAGTAATTTCTGCAGATTCGGTTATTTTATCATCCGTATAATACGGAAACAGAGCGTTGTTTGCATCTTTTCTTCCAGCAGTTAAGGCACCATTACTGGAAATAAACATCCAGTGATTAGAATTACTAACAAGACTCATAAAAAATGGTCTCAAGGAATTACTATTAGAAATTTTATAGTATACTTCGTTTTCAATGGTTACTAAGCCACCTTTAACGTCATTATTAATAAAAGAAGCAGGTTTGTTTCCTATGTATATTTGTGGTTTACTCATTTGTATTTAATACTTATTTTTTTAGGCTCTTTATTCTCTTGTAGCAGAATACTGCACTTATATTTATAAGCCTTTGGTCTGTTTTAAAAAAGGTCGAGTATATTATGTACTCGACCTCTTTTAAAAAAAATGTTTAATTTATACTATGTTTTATTGATAGACTCTTATGTATTCTACCTCCATACTATCCTCTGTAAAAGCTGGATCAATGGCTCCACCTAATGTACCTCCCATTGCAACATTCATTATAAAAAAGAAGTTACTATTAAAAGGTAATGACCCTGTATTTATTACAGTATGAAACACCTCATCATCCACAGCTATTTTAATAACGTCTGGAGTCCATTCTAAAATATAATTATGAAATTCTGAAGTTGAAGTCGTTACTTCTGTCGACCCTCCATCTGCATTTCCACCAGACATACCAGGATAGTGTAATGTTCCAAGAACGGTATCTTTATCGGTTGTTTGTCCTTTTTGTTCCATAATATCCATTTCACCACAAGTAGGCCAACCAACAGTGTCAAAATTAGCTCCTAGGCTCCAGATTGCGGGCCACGTACCTTGAGACGATGGAAGTTTTGCTCTTACTTCCACTCTACCATAAGTAAACTCATAAAGATTTTCAGATTTTATACGAGCGGAAGTATATGACCCTCCTGATGCTTTAGCGGTAATTTTTAATGATCCTCCAGATACAATAACATTATCGGCATTACTTGTATAAGTTTGTGCTTCACCATTGCCCCAACCACCTGCGCCAAGGTCGTAAGTCCATTTTGCCGGATCAGGCGCACCATCCACATCAAATTCATCTTGCCATACTAAGTTTGTATAGATAGTTTCTAGCGTATTTGAAGTACCTGTGTTTTCATCCTCCGATGTAATAATAAACCACCAATCGAATTCTCCATTACCATCTGTTGTTCTCAAAACCAATTCATTTGGAGTATCACGACTAAATATTTCATATTTATGGTCTCCTCCAGTGTAATACCCAATAAACCCTATCCCTGTAAGATTAATAGTTTCAACACCACTTGGCGCTGTAATTACCCAGCTTTCAGAATAATCTTGGTAAGGATAATTTTCAATATCTGCACCGTTAGGCGTTTCGTTATGCGGTCCTAATTCTGTAATTAAAGGTTCGCGCCCAAAAACAGTGCCGTTAGTATTTAGTGTTGGATCATCATTTACACTATTAGTAATGTGTGTAAACGTGCCGTCTGCTTTAAATAAGTAACGATCATCGTACATACCAGTAGCAGATTTTTCTCCAGGACCAGCTCCATACCATTCGGTAGGTACTTCTCCTCCTACTGGACCAAGGCCAAAGTGCCCATTTTGCTCAGATTTAATTCTCCAAGATTTTGTGCCATCCCCAACTAGAGTTGCTATTAAATCTGCAGGTGGTGCGTAAGTGGCTAATACAATAACTTCAAGAGTTGCGGTTGTAGATACTCCTCCTTTACCATAGGCAACTACGGTTACCGTGTAGGTATTAACACCTAAATTTGAGAACGTAAAATCTGTTACTCCAGAAGGTGCGTTTTTCTGTGCAGAGCCAAAACTATAACTGTAGCTAAGTGCATTGTCTGCCGTTGCTGTAAATTTAACCAAGCCACTTCCATCTCCATTTGGATTTGAAGCGTCTTGTCCTACAATTTCTGGCACGACAACAATATTGGTTGGTGCTAATATTTCTCCAAAGGTTTGGTCTTCTTCTTGACATGCAAAAAAGAAACTAATCATTAGCATTATTAAACTAATTCTACATATATTTTTCATAATCTATTTTTTATGATTATTAATTTTTTAATACAAATTCATCGTAATAATATACCGAATCGTCTCCTGCTACTCCAAAATCAAAGAAAATAACAACACGATCGTAAGTAAAAGCAGAAGCACCACTAACATCAAACACTAATTCTTCCCATGAATTAAGAGTTGTTGTATTCATATCTGCCTCAAAAAACTGGGTATTATCTGCACTGTTTTCAATTTTAAGTCTTACTACAGCTCCCGCTTTAGGAGACCATGTTTTAACGCTAATTTTATTATATGTTGTAATATCCAAAGGTGTTGCAACATCAAAAAATGCTCCAGCCCAAACTTCTGATCCAGCAGTTTTGGTAAGTTCTGCTACTTTAGCAGTGGTGTTCATTCCAGACATATCTGGATTAGCTATTACTTGAACAGGTGCTATATTTCCAAAATCTGTAAAAGTTGGCGCAGTGCCTTCAAAATCTTGGAACGGAAAAGAGCCTCCTCCAGTGTTGCCTCCACTAGAAACAACTTCAATTTCATCAAAATAATATACAGAACCGTCACCTGCTACTCCAAAATCGAAGAAAATAACAATTCTATCGTAATTAAAAGCAGAAGCAGATGAAAGATCGAACACTAAATCTTCCCATGCGTTAGCTACCGAAGTTGTTAAATCTGTTTCGTAAAATTGTGTGTTATCGGCTGTATTTTCAATTTTTAATCTTACAGTAGCTCCTAATTTTGGAGACCAAGTTTTAACTCTTAATTGACTACATGTTGATAAATCTAACGGCGCTGGAATATCAAAAAACGCTCCAGCCCAAACTTCTGATCCAGCAGTTTTAGTAAATTCTGCTACATTACCAGTAGTATTTAAACCAGACATGTCCGGGTTAGCTATGATTTGAATAGGCGCTATATTTCCAAAATCTGTAAAGGATGGCGCAGTACCTTCAAAATTATTTACTACAGTACATGTTGTTACTGATCCCGTTGTAGAAGGTGCCTTATGAAAATAAATATTATCCATAAATAGTGTTCCAGAACCTACGAACTTAAATTGAATTAAATCGTTAATTGTTAAACCTTGATTGGTAAAATCTGACATCGGAATATCGAAACTATTCCACTGGTTTGCCGTTAAGGTTTTAGTAACTTGTTGTTCTCCAGAACTCGCACTAATAGCGTAAATTTCTACTTGTGTTGCATCTGCCGTCCAAATGTCTATGTGTAAAGATTCCATAGCTGAAGCGTCTACTGTTGCCCCAAATTGAATCCCCTGATAATTTAAATTTGCATATTTAATGGCTAAATCTCCAGCAATATCTACTTCTTCATACGTAGTTTGCTGTCCCCAATTAGGGAAAAAATCTGTACCAGCAATATCCGTATAAGCTGCACTGTAAATAGAAATAACATCCATAGGATTTCTATTTGGCGCTGCTGGTGCTGCTACTAAAGGTTCTAATATTTCTGTTACTGTAAAATCTTCAGAATAAGAAACCGTATCTACAGATCCACTAAAAGCCGTTACTGTAATGGTATAGGTTCCAGCAGCTGCATAGGTAAAAGAGGTAACATCCTCGATGTTAGACATGATTACAGTGTTGGCTGAATCTCCAAAATTAACTTCGTAAGAAACAGCAAAATCTGCTGTAGCCGTAACATTTACTTGTCTTGATATGGCTGCATCATTTTCTATAGTTACTACCAAATTTTCTGGTGCTTGAAACGATACAACTATAGTTTGCGCTAAGGTTGTTGTTTTACCGTTAATTCCAGAAGCTGCAATTACAATATCGTAAGTGCCTTCTGCATATGTATTCTGAGCGCTTTCGCCAGGGTTTAAAAGGCCAGAATCTGTACCTGAACCATCGCCATAATTAACTCTAAAGTTAGCAACGTTTTCTCCTGTAGGCGTTATGGTAACAACACCCGAATTGTCTTGTGCTATAGTTATTACAGCAGCAACATTAGTTGGTGCAGCTAATGCACTAACATCTGGCAAATCATCTTCTTGTTCACAGCCAACAAAAGCTATAATAACTAAGAATAAACTAAGAATGTACTTCAAATTTTTCATAATATTTTTCGTTTTAATTTTCATACTAATTTTTATTAATATCCTGGGTTTTGAGCCCATCGATTTCCTGTTAATTCAATTTCTATTTGTGGTATTGGAAACACTTCATGTTTTCCAGAAATAAAACCATTTATTTCTGAAGCTGCTCGACCAGTGCGCACTAAATCAAAAAATCGGTGCCCTTCACCAACAAGTTCTACTCGACGTTCTTGATAAATGGCTTCTGTTAACGTGCTTCCAGAACTCGTTATATCATGATTTAAATCTGCAAAAGCACGTTGTCTTACTCTATTTAAATAATTTTGTGCTCTAGTGTCTGAAATAGAGCCCCTATTTAAAGCCTCGGCAGCCATTAAAAGTACGTCTGCAAAACGAATAGCTCTATAGTTATTAGGATTTGTTAAGTTTTGATCTCCAATATTAGAATCGCCTTGACGTGCAATATATTTTCTATTAAAATAACCAGTATGCTCATAACCTGTTCCAAAGGTTGCGCCTTGTGAAGCTGCCCAAGCATTGATATCAAGTATTGCTGTGTTAATTCTTGGATCATCGTTTTCAAAGGCATCTACCACTTCTTGTGTTGGTACATTAAAGCTAAAACCTGAGTCAAATATTGGTCCATTATAATTACGAATGCCATTAAATCCAACAGCTACATTGCCTTCACTACATTGCAAGCATCCAAATCCTGCACCTTCAAGATCTGTGTATTGTACTTCGAATACAGACTCAACTGTATTTTCATTATTATTTTCGAATAATGTTGTATAATCTGTTATTAGATTATGAGGTCCAGCGTTTATTAAGTTTTCCAAAACAAGAGCTGCTGCGCCAAATTTGTCTTGGTATAAATATACTTTACCTAACAAAGCTTCTGCAGAACCTTTTGTAATTCTACCCACTTCTGGCTGGGTGTACGGCAAATTGTTAACAGCATACATTAAGTCAAGCTCCATTTGAGCGTACACATCTTCTTTTGGAGTTCTATCTACTTCAAATTGGTCTCCAAACTGAAAACGTTTATCGACCACCAAAGGCACATCTCCAAACCATTTTACTAATTCAAAATAGTAATATGCTCTTAGAAATCGAGCTTGCGCTAGTACATTTTCTTTACCACTAAAATCTGTTTTGTCTTGAAATTCTAAGATGTAATTAGCCCTATTGACACCTGCAAACATCCAACCCCAAATTGAACGCAATTGCTCGTTACTGGGTGTATGAATCATATCATCCACTTGTTGAATTCCTGGCACATCTGTAGCACTTTCTCCACCAGCTAAGGTATTGTCTGATGCTATTTCGCCTAACATGACGTTTAAATAAGTTGATTGTAACAAATCGTAAGCACCAATTAAAGCACTTTGGTAGTCTTCTTCTGAATTAAAAAAGTTTTCGGAACTTTCATTTTGCGATGCTACATCTACAAAATCATCGCTACACGAAATAGTTCCAAACACTGAAACGACTAGAAGGATTGCGTATTTTATATTTTTCATAGTTTAAAATTTTACGTTTGTACCAAATAAAAATGTTCTTGGGTTTGGATAAAATCCGCCATCGATACCACTTCCAATAGGAGCGCCATTTGACGTTGTAGCATCGTAACCACGGTATTTTGTTAGTGTAAAAGCATTGCTTACAGAAACATAAAGTCTAAGATCCTTTAAACCTATATTTTGCAATTTATCCTGGTTAAATGAATAACCCACTTGCATATTTTGTGCTCTAATAAAAGAACCATCTTCTACGTAATAGTCTGAAAATACCAAATTAGATGTAGCGCCATTAGTAACTCTAATATTACTGTTTGTAGAACCCTGACCAGTCCATCGATCTAAAACATAAGATGTTAAATTGGTTTTAGCACTATTTCTATCGTAATTTCTAACAATATCATTACCAACTGATGCAAAGAAATAAGTTTGAAAGTCGAAGTTCTTATAATCGAAAGTAAGGTTTAAACCCATAGTTACATCTGGAATGGGATCGCCAATAAAAGTTCTATCGCTGTCGTTAATAATTCCATCTTGATTTGTATCTACAAAACGCAAGTCGCCAGGTTGGGCATTAGCACCTAAAGCAATTTGAGAAGGATGTGCATCTACTTCAGCTTGATTTTGGAAAATGCCGTTTGTTTGCATACCAAAAAACACACCCAATGGTTGCCCGACTTGCATTCTTGCGGGTGGATTGGCTTGTCCTATACCAAAGCCTCCTCCCACTACATAGCCAAGGCTATTATTAACTTGTAACACTTTATTCTGTAATGTTGCAAAATTGTAACTAATATTAAATTTAAAATTATCTGATAATTGATCCTTATAGGCTATTTGAAATTCTAAACCTTTATTTTCAACTGTTCCAGCATTTGCTATAGGGTTAGAAGCTCCTGGTGCAGAACCACCAAGAATTAGTGAACTTTCTACTTCTAACAATAAATTTTTAGTAGTACGTTTAAAGTAGTCTACAGTAACGTCTATTTTGTTATTAAATAATCTGGTTTCAAAACCTATATCCAAAGCTTGTTGTTCTTCCCATTTAATTTCAGGATTAGAAATTCTACCTGTAGCGCTACCAAATTCTAAAACATCATCTAAAACGTAAACACCTTCACCATCCAATAAGGATTCGAAAGCAAATCCTGGAATTCTATCATTACCTAGAATACCGTAAGAACTTCTAAATTTTAAGAAGTCTATTGTGCTATTATCCTCCAAAAAACTTTCATCAGAAGCAACCCATCCAATCGAGGCTGATGGGAAAACTCCGAATTTATTTTTTGGACCAAATGCTGTAGAACCATCTCGTCTTACCACTCCAGAAAACAAATATTTTCCTTTGTAGTTGTATTGCACCCTACCAAAATATGATAGTAATCTGGCATCGAAAAAACGATTACTAATTTGAGCATAAGGATCTATCACTGTTGTTGCATTATTAATATCTGCAGAACTAAACACTGTTCCAGAAGGCATTCCATTTCCAATACTTAAATAAAAATCTCCTGTTGTTTTAAACACAGAAGTTCCTAAAGTAGCTTTAAAGTTATGTGTATCATCATTAAGCGATGTTTCATAATTAATAAATGCATCAAAAGTATAATCTCTAAAGAAATTTATTCCTTCTGTAAACTGAAGATTACTAGAATTATCAAATACAGATCCATTACCATATTCTACTAAGGGATTTAAACCTCTACTTCTTACTTCGGCATAATTCCATTGGTAATTTGTTTCAGCAGAAAAACCGTTTAAGAATTTATAATTAAGACCAAAAACACCACTAATTTTATCGACTTTCGTCCTATTAAAAGTGTTTGCTATTTGCTTCAACGGATTTACAACTTCAATTGGGTAACCGGCTGATGATGTAAAGGCTCCATTTTCATCTCTAGGCGCATCAGTTGGAGCGAAATTTACTGCATTGAATAGTACAGATCCCAATCCTCCTTCTGGCAAAGCCTTTCTAGTTGTTCCTGTATAAATAAGATTGGCTTTAAAGTTTAAATCTTCTATTATTTCATATCCAAAATTAGCTCGAGTAGTATATCTCGTAAAATTAGCTTTAGATCCGCCAACAATACCATCTTGCGTTAATAGAGAAGCACCAAAAGAATATGTAGCTTTTTCTGTACCGCCACTGGCTGTAATAGCGTTATTAAATATTGGTGCCGTTTCAAAAATTTCGTCTTGCCAATCTGTACCTCTATTTAACCCGAAAGTATTTGGAAATGGCAATGTATTGCCAGTAGCGGCGGCGGCTTCATTTTTTATGAGCGCATATTCTGTTGCATTTAATAAAGGTATTTTGCGCGTGGTTTTTTGAAAACCGACATAAGCATCATAATTAAATGAAATAGGTTTATTTTTTCTACCAGTTTTGGTGGTAATTAAAATAACGCCATTTGCAGCTCTTACACCATAAATACCAGCGGTGGCATCTTTTAAAACGGTATAACTTTCAATGTCACTAGGGTTTACAACACTTAAATCTTCAATAACATTACCGTCTACCAAAATTAAAGGTCTATTATCGCCATTTGTTGAGATACCTCTAATTCTTATATTTGATGCGCTACCAGGAGCACCAGATTGAGACGTTACATTTACACCAGCAACTTGCCCCTGTAATGCTTGTTCTATTCGTGTTGGTTTTAACGCTTCAATCGTTTCACTCGACACTGTGGACACTGCACCTGTAACTTCTTTTCTCTTTTGTGTACCATAACCTATAAGTACAACTTCATCCAATTTACCTACATCGCCTTCTAGCGAAACATTTATAGATGTTTGTCCATTAAATACAATTTCTTTTGAAACATAGCCAATATAAGAGAATTGAATGGTGGCGTTAGATGGTACATTTTGAATGGTATAAACACCATCAAAATCTGTAGTCGCTCCATTGTTTGTTCCTTTAACAATGATATTAACACCTGGGATAGGAGTTCCATCTGACGTATCTGTTACAGTTCCGGAAATACTATTATTTTGTGAATGAGATAGCAGTGCAAAACACATACTTAATAGTAAGGCGAATTTTATTTTCATACAATTAGTTTTATTAATTTCTCAAAATTAGAACTTAATAATAATAATTTAATAAAAACAACCGCAACAAAAAACATACATTACATAAATACAGTCAAATAAAAACCAATTTCGTATATGTTATTAGTGATATTAGGGATTACATAAACACAAAAATTTATAAAAAATTGAGACTTTTGTTTAACTAATGCATAATTGTTGTGGTATTGTATAGGTAAATATAATAGATGTTGTGTAATTATAATTCTATGATGTAGTTTGCTAGACTAGTTTCGTGAGGTAAATTCATTTTTTTTCTTAAACGATAGCGTTTTACTTCTACACTTCGAGGCGAAATATTTAATAGTGGTGCAATTTCTTTTGATGATAGATTAAGCCTTAAGTAGGCACATAACTTTAAGTCGTTTGGTGTTAAAGTATTGTGTTTAGTTTTAAGCTTTTGAAGAAAATCTTTATCAGCATTATTAAAGGCTTCTTGAAAAAATTTCCAATCGTCTGTATTGTTTATATTTTTATCAATAATTTTAATTACAGACTTGATATTTAAATCCGAAGGTTTTGCATTTAGTTCTGTTTTTATAGTATTTAAAAACTCATTCTTTTTTATTAAACTCATAGTAGAGATAGCTAGCTCTCTACTTTTACCATCAATATCTTGCTGTAATTGTTGGTTTGTAAATAACATCTGTTGTTGTTTATTCTCCAAAGCTGCACGCTCTAAATCCTGCTGAGCTTTACTTAATAATTTTTCTCTTTGCTTAGTGTAGTATCTATTATAGAAACGGTGTAATAGTAGCAATAGTAATAAAAAAATGATTATATACATAATAACTGCTATAGTAGAGCTATACCAAGGCTTATTTATATAAAATGTATAGCTCGCCGTATTTTTCGATTCTATATCCCCTACTCGAGCTTTTACATTAAATGTGTACTCTCCTGATGGTAAATTTTCATGAAGAACAGTAGTTGCTGTATTCCACTTACTCCATCCATCATACATTCCCAGTAATTGATGTTGATATTCAATAACTTTGAATTTATCAAACTGCTTAAGGCTATAAGAAAATGAGACATTATTTTCTTTTGGCGTTAAGTCCGCTTTTTCATTTAAATTTAGTGTTTTAAACTCACCGTTTAAGGTAGAAGATGTAATTTTGCTAAGTGCTATATCATCAGTTAGATTATTAAACCTATTGGTATTAATAACTAAATAGCCAGAAGTAGTGCCTAAAAGATATTCTGATGCACTACCTTTTAAATTAATTATATTTTCATAGTTTGTAACTTCATTTCTAAGACTTTTTGGTAATGGTATTTTTCTAATTTCTGGTTTGTCAGACAATTCTCCTGGCCTAATGTTAATAATATCTGTGTTAGTGAATCCCCAAAGCGAATTGGTTTTGATATCATGAATTAGCTTTCCAGAAGTATAATTAGATGCAGTAAATGTTTGACTTAGAAGGCTATCTTTTAAAAATTTATCTTGTTCAAAATTGTATTTATAATACCCCTCTTTAGATACATAATATAAGTGATTGTTATAATTAAATAAGCTTGAATGTAAACCTTTATTTATAGCATTTATCTCTATATTTTCGGCTTTAGTAAAAGCATTGTCAACCTTAATTTTATAGACGCCTTTATATTCATGACTTACAAAAATGGTGTTATCGTCTACTAAGTCGAAGAAACGAGAAGAAATATCAAAACCTTTAATTTTATTCTTAAAACGCCATGCTCCATTTTCCTTATGTAAAATATGTAAACCATTATAATTACCTTGAAGTAACATATTGTCATTGCTTGGAATAAGTTTTAACGCCCATGCACCTTGAATATTCGCTATTTTCTGTGCACTATTGTTTGCTATAATAAATGTTCCAGAATTATGTCCACAAAAAAGTTCCGTATTAATAACTTTTAAAAACCAAACTTGGCCTTGTGTGCCTTCTATAAAAGTAAATGGCTTAGTAGTATTATTAAATTCTCTAAAATACAAACCTTGATTGGTGCCTAAATATAAGTTATCACCATGTATAACTGAAGCATACACTGAGCCTAATTGTCCCTTAGGATCATTAAAAATTTTAATTGGAGATTTTATATTAATACAACTAATTCCATTATCAAGTCCCAACCATATGTTGCTATCTACATCTTCAAAAACTGATAGTACCGTATTATTGTTTAAACCTAAAGTTTGATTAATCTGATATAACAAATCTCCACGATTATCTAATATAATAACGCCATTAGAAATAGTACCAATTGCAAAACCGCCATCTTTAAGCATAATACTTTTATAAACACTATACTTTGATAATGTAGCATTTATACTTTTAGACCACGGTACTAGTGTGTTTTTTTTAAATACAAAAACACCTTTGTTTTCTGTTTGAATTAAGAGCTCTCCTTGATATTTAAATAGATTAACTATTACATTATTTTTTAAAATAGTATGATCTATAAATTTAGTTTTCTCTCCGTTAATAATTTTGTAAATACCATTACTAGTGTCTTGAAAATAGATAGAATTATCTACTTTATAGAGTTTTGTAATAGAAGATTCGGAATCTATAGTCTTATAGTCAGCAGTTTTTGTATTGTATATATAAATTCGATTTAAAGAATTAAACAACACCCAATCTTCTAAATAATTAATTTGCCAAAACTGCTCGTCGTCAATTAATTCAACCTTATCGGTTTTTGATAGCGAAGTGTATTCTAATACTCCAAAGCTGTTTTTAGCCCAATAGCCAAACTCCATATAGCTTCCAGTATAAATTTTATCAGTAACTACTTTTAAGGAACGTAATATTGTTTCATTTGGAGAATTATAACGTGTCCATTTAGCACCATTATATTCTAAAAGGCCAGCATTATTAGCTACATAAATAGTTTTATCCTGAGCTTGTGAGATGGCCCAATTTTGGTTTTCACCATTATAATGTTGTGGTGTAAAATTATTTATAGGAGGTATTTCTTGTGCATTTAAAACACAAATAAACACTGTAAAAGCTAGAATTATTAAGGTTTTAGTGGTTATTATAAGCCTCATACGTTCTGCGGTTTGTTACTGCAATATACAAATTTGTATAGTAATATATTATAGACTAATATTACCATACAGTTTAATGATATAGCTTATTGGATATTATCCCAAAAAAAATAGCCTTTTAAAAATTAACTTTTAGATAAAGCTAATTTTTAAAAGGCTATGAAGACTTTACTAGTTTATAGAATTTTACATTCTTACTATAATAAATTCCGAACGTCTATTAAGCTGGTGTTGTGCTTCGGTACAGGATACGCCATTTCTACAATTATTTACAGGCCTAGTCTCGCCATAACCCACAGCACTTAGAATTCTATTAGCATCGATGCCTTGACTAATTATATAATCTTTAGCTTCTTTTGCTCTTCTATCAGAAAGACTTAGGTTATAATCGTCTGGTGATCGTGAATCTGTATGCGATTCAATATTAATTTCCATATTAGGATATTGCTGCATCACCATTACCACTTTATTAAGCTCAATAGAGGCGTCTGGTCTTATAAAAGATTTGTCTAGATCAAAATAAATAATTCCAATTTTAATTTTTGTTAACCCTCTATAGTTTTCAACAATTCTCTCGTCTATTAATTTTAAACCTAAGGGAACTGTAATTTCTGACTCTGTCGTTTTAAAAGGCTTTTCATTTGGGTTGTAACCTACTTTTCTAACTTTTACATCATAACGTGTGTTACAATCTAAATTACCTCTAAAACTATAATTTCCATTAATATTAGTCTCGGTTTTTGCTAATTGTTTCCCGCTTTCGTCAAATAAACTAACGGTAGCATTGGCAATACGCTCTCCAGTTACAGTGTTAGACACGTAACCATTTACAAAGGGATTACATGTATCTACTGGTTTGTCTACCGTAATGTCTCGGGAAAAAGAATAGATATCATCGTCCCCTTTTCCATTAGCTCTATTAGAACTCACAAAACCGGACTGGGTAGCTTCATTTATAATAAAACTAAAATCGTCTAGATCGCTATTTAATGGCGCTCCAAGATTTACTGGCGTTCCAAAAACATCGGTGTTATCCACTTCAAATACATCTAAACCACCCAAACCCAAATGTCCGTCTGATGCAAAATACAGTTTTCTATCTGTAATGTATGGAAACATCTCGCGTCCCGCAGTATTTATTTTTGGACCTAAATTTCTCGGTTGCGAGTAATCGTCATCCCCTAAAATATCGACAACATAAATATCTGTAGCGCCTATAGATCCCGGCATGTCTGACACAAAATACAATTGTTTTCCACCTTTACTTACCGTCGGGTGTCCAACAGAATAATTTGTACTGTTAAATGGCAACTCTTTTATATTATGCCATTCTACTTTTTCATTCAAATCCACGTGTAATTCTGCACTATAAAGTTTTAAATGATTGACTCCATTATCATCTCTACCTAATTTTCCGTTATAGTTATTTCTTGTAAAATATACCTTTTTTTCATCTGGTGAAAATGCTAATGTTGCCTCATGGTATTTTGTATTTAATTCCTCTGAAAAAGAATTTAAATACTTTACATCTGTAGCATTAGCATTGATGCTTCCAACTTGAAAGTTTAAAAATGGCTGATTATTCCAATTGTATCTGCGTTTATGGTAATAGGAAGTGTCGATAGCCGATGAGTAAACCAACTTATTACCGTAATACATAGGCCCAAAATCTGAATACATTGTGTTTATAGACAAATTTTTAAGGGTAAATTGAGATTTTATATCTAAAACCGATTCTAGGGTTAAATCTGATTGTGCATATTTTTTAGTTCTAGCATCTTTTTGTTGCGTACGGTTGGAAAAGGTTTTCATCCATTTTTTAGCCAAATCGTACTGACCAATACCTTCCAAAGTATGCGAATATCTAAAGATGTATTCTGGATCAACTTCATTTAAATAGTCTGATATTAAAATATCGTACCATTTATTCGCGTTCACCATATCGGTATTAAAATAATAAGCATCGCCTACTTTTTGTAAAACCTCCATGGAGCGATCGCCTTTATCAATTGCTCTTTCGTATTCTGTAGCAGCTTCAACATACCACATTTTATCGAAAAAGCGATCGGCTTTTTTGTATTTTCTTTGCCCATAAGAGACTATGGAAAATAAAATTATAATTAGTGTAATGGTCTTTTTCATTTGGTATAGTGTTAGAAAAATCTAGGTGATTTTAATTTTGTGGTTTTGGAAATTAACTCGTAACGTAACATGATTTCGTGACTACCACTTGTTGCTCTTTGCAGTTCTGTGTTAGTACGATCGTAAGCATAGCCAACTAATAATTTTTGAGTGACTTGAAAGCCTACTAAGGCACTAATAGCATCATCCCAACGGTAAGCAAGACCTAAACGCAATTTGTCGTTAAACATAAAGTTTGCAGACAGGTCTACAATTATTGGAGCACCAACCACATATTTAAATAAAAATGCTGGTTTAAATTTTATAGTACTACTTAAATCTCGAACAACACCACCAATTACAAATAAGTGCAATCGTTCTGCAGCAACGGCTTGCTGGATGTCATCATAATGTTGATTAGTAAAAAAATTAGGTACAGATACACCTAAATAACTTCTTTCGCTATGATAATATAAACCAGCACCAACTGTAGGTAAAATACGGCTTATGTTTTCGTTAAACAAAACATCGTTACTCGTTTGCCTAGTACCTCGAGACCAATCGATATCAAATAATCGAATCCCACCTTTTAAACCAAACGAAAGTTTATGTGTTTCGGAAGTATTTATGGAGTATGAGAAATTGGCATCAAAATACGTTTCGTGAGCTGGTCCAAGCTTATCATTAATAATAGCAATACCTAATCCAACCTTTTTACCTATTGGAGAATCGAACGTTAATGTTTGCGACTCAGGCGCGCCGTCTATACCAACCCATTGGGTTCTATGCACGCCGGTAATAGCAACATGACCTCTTGATCCAGCATACGCGGAATTTACAGATAATGTATTGTACATATACTGTGTAAATTGTGGATCCTGTTGTGCAAACATGGTGCTTGCAAATAATAGCGCACAGATTCCAATTATAATTTTAAAATTTAATTTCATATTAAAACTTATTTTGAAGCAATTTTCAGAACTTCATTTTTTATTTTGTTTTTAAGGTTATCTGTTAATGTATAACCAACCTGCTATTGCTTTAGAGCCATCTCCTAAATCTAATAAGTAGTAGTAACTACCTACAGGAAGTTTTTCATCTCTTTTAACAGTTGCTCTACCATTTGAAAAACCTTCAAAATTATTTTGATATTTTTCTTGTTCGAATACAATATTACCCCAACGGTTGTAAATACGTAAAGTATTGTTTGGATAGTTTTGTAAGCCTTGAATTACAAAGAAATCGTTATCACCATCTCCATTTGGAGATATTTCATTAAAAATCTCTAATTCCGAAGCGGTATCTAGTATCGTTATTGTTGGATCGTCTGGGTCACTATCGCCATTAATATCAACATCGTCGGTATTACTAGGATCGTCTGATACATCACTTACAATAGTTCCATTTATATCTTGACCTGTAACAGTTGCTGTGTTTTCCACAATTCCAGCCTGAAGGTCTGCCACTGTTAAATTATAAACAGCTGTAAAGGTGGTGCTATCAGCCTCTCCAACCACTAAATTAATTGGACCTCCTTGAACGGTTACTAAGTTATCTGTAATACTAATATCAAATAAATTAACGTTACCAGTGTTAGTTACTGTAAATGTGTAATTAATTGTGTCGCCTTCATCAACAATATCGTTATTATTAGCATCTACATACTCCGCTTCTTTAAGTAAAGAAATTCTAACAACCTCTAGAGGCGTCACGGTAGGGTCATCTCCTGCTCCAGTATCATCTGCTGGGTTTGCACTATCAGAATCGTCACTTACAGGTATTCCCATGGCATCTGTACCATTGGCTACGGCAATATTTACTATAACACCTGCATCCACATCTGCTTGTGTAAGTATATAATTACTAATTACAATTCCCACTTCATTAGGTTCTAGCGTTCCAGGTGTTATGGCTAAATTAGTAACACCTATAGTTGTATCGTCTATAGTTATATTACTCACGGTAACGTTACCGCTATTTGTTACTGTAAAGGTGTAGGCAATAACATCACCTGCTTCTATAATACCATTTCCGTTAGAATCGATAATAGTTGCTCCTTTTACTAAAGTCAAGCGTGGTGCATCGTCTATAGTAAATTCTACAGTATCTGTAGAATCCACATCATTATCAAATGGATCGTTACCTACAGCCGTTGCGGTATTGGTTACGTTTCCTGCATCAATATCAGCTTGCGTTAAATTGTACGTTGCTGTTACGTTGCCAGTATCAGAAGGTGTTAAAATATCTACAACTCCAACGATACCTCCTAATAATGGATCGTTAACGACAACATCTGTAATGGTTGTGTTTCCGTTGTTTACAATTACAAAATTGTATTGTAATTGATCTCCAAGATCTATTTCTCCGTTGCCGTTTGTATCTAAGTACACAAAGGTTTTGGTTAGTACTATTACAGGATTTTGCTGTAAGAATACTTCGGTATCATTATCTGGATCACCGTCACCATCAGAATCTACTAATGCATCATTAGTTGGATCATCATCAGCATCCGAATCCACATTACTAGTAGCAAAATCTCTATCGTGAGATACATCTCTTACCTCGTCGCAATCTGCACCTACTGGATCGGCAACAATAAAGGCGGTGTTAATAACATAACCAGTATCTATATCTGCTTGAGTAATGGTGTAGGTTTGCGAGGTTGTTAAAGACTCTCCTACAAGAATTGTTTCAAACTCACCAACAAAACCACCTAATAACGCATCAAATATTTCTGCATTTAAAAGGGTAACGTTTCCAGTGTTTACTGCTGTAAATTGAAAGGTTATAATGTCTCCTGGTACTGGATTAGTTACATCGCCTGAAAATGCAATATCTTCTTTAAATAAGGTAATATCTGGAGAACAACCAAAAGATATAATCGTTGGGTCGTCTGGATTACCATCGCCATTAATATCTATATTTTTAGGATTATTTGGATTATCAGATATATCATTAACTGGTGCACCATTTGGACCTTCGCCAGTTACGGTTGCCGTATTTTCTACCATACCAGCATCAATGTCAGACTGAAGCAATGTATAGGTTGCTGTATAGACCCAAATTTCATCTAGATCTAAAATCATATCAGCATCGCTATCTCCAGAAACTGGTCCTGCAATAACACCACCTAATAGTGGATCATTTAGGACTATTGAAGCTATGGATGTATTTCCTGTATTGGTTAAAGTGAATGTATAATCAATAGTATCACCTGCTTGTACACCATCACCACCATCAACTAACACTCCTGTTTTGTCCAAGTTCATGCTTGGGTCTTGAGGTATTGGTGTCACGGTCGGATCGTCTCCCGCACCTGTATTGTCTGACGGGTTTGTACTGTCTGACACATCGGACACCGGATCTCCCATAGCATCTGTACCATTTGCTGTGGCAGAATTTACAACCCTACCCGCATCAATATCTGCTTGTGTAAGTATATAATTACTAATTACAATTCCCACTTCATTAGGTTCTAGCGTTCCAGGTGTTATGGCTAAATTAGTAACACCTATAGTTGTATCGTCTATAGTTATATTACTCACCGTAACGTTACCGCTATTTGTTACTGTAAAGGTATAGGCAATAACATCACCTGCTTCTATAATACCATTTCCATTAACATCTAAAATAATGCCTCCTTTTACTAAAGTTAAGCTTGGTGCATCGTCTATAGTAAATTCTACAGTATCTGTAGAATCCACATCATTATCAAATGGATCGTTACCTACAGCCGTTGCGGTATTGGTTACGTTTCCTGCATCAATATCAGCTTGCGTTAAATTGTACGTTGCTGTTACGTTGCCAGTATCAGAAGGTGTTAAAATATCTACAACTCCAACGATACCTCCTAATAATGGATCGTTAACGACAACATCTGTAATGGTTGTGTTTCCGTTGTTTACAATTACAAAATTGTATTGTAATTGATCTCCAAGATCTATTTCTCCGTTGCCGTTTGTATCTAAGTACACAAAGGTTTTGGTTAGTACTATTACAGGATTTTGCTGTAAGAATACTTCGGTATCATTATCTGGATCACCGTCACCATCAGAATCTACTAATGCATCATTAGTTGGATCATCATCAGCATCCGAATCCACATTACTAGTAGCAAAATCTCTATCGTGAGATACATCTCTTACCTCGTCGCAATCTGCACCTACTGGATCGGCAACAATAAAGGCGGTGTTAATAACATAACCAGTATCTATATCTGCTTGAGTAATGGTGTAGGTTTGCGAGGTTGTTAAAGACTCTCCTACAAGAATTGTTTCAAACTCACCAACAAAACCACCTAATAACGCATCAAATATTTCTGCATTTAAAAGGGTAACGTTTCCAGTGTTTACTGCTGTAAATAAAAAGGTTATGATGTCTCCTGGTACTGGATTAGTTACATCGCCTGAAAATGCAATATCTTCTTTAAATAAGGTAATGTCTGGAGAACAACCAAAAGATATAATCGTTGGGTCGTCTGGATTACCATCGCCATTAGAATCTGTGTTGTCACCATTATTAGGATCATCGGAAATATCACTAACTGGATCACCATTTGGACCTTCGCCATTCGCGGTTGCTGTATTTTCTACCATACCAGCATCAATGTCAGACTGAAGCAATGTATAGGTTGCTGTATAGATCCAAATTTCATCTAGATCTAAAATCATATCAGCATCACTATCTCCAGAAACCGGTCCTGCAATAACACCACCTAATAGTGGATCATTTAGGACTATTGAAGCTATGGATGTATTTCCTGTGTTGGTTAAAGTGAATGTATAATCAATAGTATCACCAGCCTGTAAACCATCACCACCATCAACTAACACCCCTGTTTTGTCCAGGTTCATGCTTGGGTCTTGAGGTATTGGTGTTGCTGTCGGATCGTCTCCGGCACCTGTATCGTCACCATCATTTCCTGAATCTGAATCATCGCTAACACCGCCTCCACTTGGATCGGTACCGTTTGCTTCTGCTTCATTGGTTACAATTCCTGCATCAATATCGGCTTGCGTTAATACATAAGTTGCTGTAAACTGTAGTATGTCTCCTGGATTAGCATCAAAATCATCAGCATCGCCATCTAGATCACTTCCACCGCCTGTATACATTGGTACTGGTGTTGTTCCAGTTCCTGAAAATGAAGTTTCGACCACCGAAATTTCAAATATTGTAGTATTTCCTGTATTCTCTACTGTATAAGTGTATATAATACTGTTGGTTGCTGCATCATATACAGAACTTTTTGTTAACGTAAGTTCTGGTGATAACGGTAACGGTGTAACGGTATCATCATCATCTGCACCTGAATCGTCTCCTGGGTTACCAGAATCTGAATCATCACTAACAGGGTTTCCATTTGGATCTTCACCTTCAGCTACAGCTGTATTGATAACTTGACCTGCATTGATGTCAGCTTGAGTTATAGTATAACTCGCCGTCAACGTTTGGTTAGCCATTGGTGCTAAACTTGCTATAGTACCTACTAAGTTTGGCGTAAGTAAGCTATCGGTTACATTTATGCTTGTTATTATTACATTTCCTGTGTTGGTTACTACAAAGGTGTAATTAATTACATCTCCTGGACTTACAAATCCATCACCATTAGTATCGCTATAAGCACTTGATTTTACAAGGCTTAATTCTGGCGTTGCTGGAATTGGTAAGTTGGTAGGGTCATTACTATCATCGTTATCTGCATCAGAGTTTCCTGGCTGACCTTCATCGTCGTTTGGATTATCACTATCAGATGTATCATTTACAGGATTACCATCAGGATCTGTACCACTAGTGGTTGCAGTATTTTCTACATTTCCTGCATTAACATCTGCTTGCGTCAAGGTATAAGTTGCAGTAACAGTACCCGTTTCCGTTGGTAGTAATGTTGCTGGCGTTACCGTCGCATTTGAAATGCCTATGGTAGCATCTGTTACTGTAAGATTACTCACTGTTGTGTTTCCAGTATTTTCTACGGTAAAAGTATACATAACATCATCTCCTGCTCCTATTAAACCATCGCCATTAGTATCTGAAAGTCCACTTACAGATTTTATAAGTGTAATATTGCTTTCTGCTGGTAACGGACTGTTAGTTGGGTCGTCATCTTCTCCTGTATCATCCGCAGGATTACCAGAATCTGAATCGTCTGTAACATCATCTCCATTAGGATCTGTTCCATCTGCTTGCGCTTCATTGGTAACTCCACCAGCATCGATATCTGCTTGGGTAATGATATAAGTTGCTGTAAAGGTAATGGTATTTGTTGGCGCGATATCTAATAAATCACCATCACCATCTAAGTCTGAACCTCCTATACTATAAACAGGTGTTGGCGTTGTGCCTGTTCCTGTAAAGTTAGTTTCGGTAACTGATATATCATTAACTGATACGTTTCCAGTGTTTTCTACAATATATACATAGTCTAACTGGTCGCCAGCATTTAAACCCATTGGGGCATTATCTACATATGTACTGCTTTTAATTAAACTAAGCTCTGGATTAGCAGGTATTGGTGTTGCTGTCGGATCGTCTCCGGAACCTGTATCGTCACCATCATTTCCTGAATCTGAATCATCGCTAACACCGCCTCCACTTGGATCGGTACCGTTTGCTTCTGCTTCATTGGTTACAATTCCTGCATCAATATCGGCTTGCGTTAATACATAAGTTGCTGTAAACTGTAGTATGTCTCCTGGATTAGCATCAAAATCATCAGCATCGCCATCTAGATCACTTCCACCGCCTGTATACATTGGTACTGGTGTTGTTCCAGTTCCTGAAAATGAAGTTTCGACCACCGAAATTTCAAATATTGTAGTATTTCCTGTATTCTCTACTGTATAAGTGTATATAATACTGTTGGTTGCTGCATCATATACAGAACTTTTTGTTAACGTAAGTTCTGGTGATAACGGTAACGGTGTAACGGTATCATCATCATCTGCACCTGAATCGTCTCCTGGGTTACCAGAATCTGAATCATCACTAACAGGGTTTCCATTTGGATCTTCACCTTCAGCTACAGCTGTATTGATAACTTGACCTGCATTGATGTCAGCTTGAGTTATAGTATAACTCGCCGTCAACGTTTGGTTAGCCATTGGTGCTAAACTTGCTATAGTACCTACTAAGTTTGGCGTAAGTAAGCTATCGGTTACATTTATGCTTGTTACGATTACATTTCCTGTGTTGGTTACTACAAAAGTGTAATTAATTACATCTCCTGGACTTACAAATCCATCACCATTTGTATCGCTATAAGCACTTGATTTTACAAGGCTTAATTCTGGCGTACATACTGTAATTTCTGCAGTTACAGAACCTATACAACCTGTAGTTGCATTTTCAAAAGTATACTCTATAATATGTGGTCCTGTACTTAACACTGCGGGATCGAACATTGTATTTGCAACACCATCAATAGTTATTGTCGTAGCGCCTCCACCTGTTGAAAAATCTGGAGTAACTACCGTTGTTAAATCTAATGCTGGCTCTCCTGCACAAACAAAAGTAGGAGCATTAATTTCTGGCATTGGTAATGGATCAATTGTTAAAATCATTACATCTGAAACTACAGTTGTACAACTGCCTGCTCCTGTTACTGTTTTTGTTAACTGAACGGATAGTGCCGATTGGTCTGCTGTTCCTAAAGTATAGGTTGGGTTATCCAATCCGGTATTATTAAATACACCGTCGCCGGTACTTGTCCATACTATCGTTCCTGAATTTGAGGTGCTGCCTGTAATGGTATATGTACCGCCATCTGCACAGATTGAATCGTCTGGTCCTGCATCTACTTGTGATGCTGGATCTATGGTTACGGTAATGGTTGCTGGATCGCCATCACAGTTTCCTAAGCCTGTTGGTATTACTACATAAACTACTGTTAATGCGCCTGTGGTATCGTTGGTAAAACTATCGCTAGCTATTGCATTGGATGGTAATCCACTGCCCGTTGTGGCATTGCCTCCATCGGGAACCAATCCTACATCTGGCGTAATACTAACTAGCGTCCAACTAGAGGCGTTTGCACTGGTTGGTAAAACCTCTAAGGTTACTCCTGTGTCATCGTCGCTACAAACTGTAGCATCTAAACTTGTAGAAACTACAGGTTCTGGGTTTACAGTTACAATCACATCAAAAGGGGTACCCTCACAACTCTCTGGTGCTGCGCCTGTTGGTGTTACTGTATAAGTCACCGTTACTGGGCTTGCTGTTGTATTTGTGTAAGTATCTGTTATGTTTGCTGCACTACCAGTTGCTCTTGCTCCTCCTGCTGGCACATTAGCTTGGTCTGAAGAGGATACTGTATACGTAAACGTACTCCCTGGAGCTAATGCCGCTAAATCAAAATCTAAGGCTTCATCTGAACAGACTACTGCCGTTTGGTCTGAAATATCGTTTGGTGCTGGTGTTAGCGTTAATGTTACTGCGGTTCGTGTTAAACTCGTACAACCATCTGTATTAGTCGCTTCTGCATAATAAGTAATGCTGCCTACACTTGCTAAGGTAGGGTTAGATACTAAATTACCTGCAGTAGCAGCATCAAACCAAGTAATGGTTATTCCTGCTAATGGGGTAATGGCTGTTGATGCGTCTAATGTTTGCTCTGGTGATAAAACACATTCTGTAATATCTCCATTGCTTATTGGAGCATCTGGTGCTGGTTGTATGGTAAGTGTTACTGCGGTTCGTGTTGCACTTATACAACCTGTTACACTATTACTTGCTTCTGCATAATAAGTAATGCTGCCAACAGTATTTAAGGTAACATCTGCTGTGGCAACTACTGCGCCTCCTGTGGCAGCATTATACCAGGTTAAGGTATCTCCAGTTACTAAGGTAGCTGTGGCTGTTAGCGTCTGGATTGGGCTGAGTTCACATTCTGTAATATCGCCTCCTGAACTTGGTGCTTCTGGTAACGGATCAATTGTTAAGATCATTACATCTGAAACTACAGTTGTACAACTGCCTGCTCCTGTTACTGTTTTTGTTAACTGAACGGATAGTGCCGATTGGTCTGCTGCTCCTAAAGTATAGGTTGGGTTATCCAATCCGGTATTGTTAAATACACCGTCGCCGGTACTTGTCCATACTATCGTTCCTGAATTTGAGGTGCTGCCTGTAATGGTATATGTACCGCCATCTGCACAGATTGAATCGTCTGGTCCTGCATCTACTTGTGGTGCTGGATCTATGGTTACGGTAATGGTTGCTGGATCGCCATCACAGTTTCCTAAGCCTGTTGGTATTACTACATAAATTACTGTTAATGCGCCTGTGGTATCGTTGGTAAAACTATCGCTAGCTATTGCATTGGATGGTAATCCACTGCCCGTTGTGGCATTGCCTCCATCGGGAACCAATCCTACATCTGGCGTAATACTAACTAGCGTCCAACTAGAGGCGTTTGCACTGGTTGGTAAAACCTCTAAGGTTACTCCTGTGTCATCGTCGCTACAAACTGTAGCATCTAAACTTGTAGAAACTACAGGTTCTGGGTTTACAGTTACAATCACATCAAAAGGGGTACCCTCACAACTCTCTGGTGCTGCGCCTGTTGGTGTTACTGTATAAGTCACCGTTACTGGGCTTGCTGTTGTATTTGTGTAAGTATCTGTTATGTTTGCTGCACTACCAGTTGCTCTTGCTCCTCCTGCTGGCACATTAGCTTGGTCTGAAGAGGATACTGTATACGTAAACGTACTCCCTGGAGCTAATGCCGCTAAATCAAAATCTAAGGCTTCATCTGAACAGACTACTGCCGTTTGGTCTGAAATATCGTTTGGTGCTGGTGTTAGCGTTAATGTTACTGCGGTTCGTGTTAAACTCGTACAACCATCTGTATTAGTCGCTTCTGCATAATAAGTAATGCTGCCTACACTTGCTAAGGTAGGGTTAGATACTAAATTACCTGCAGTAGCAGCATCAAACCAAGTAATGGTTATTCCTGCTAATGGGGTAATGGCTGTTGATGCGTCTAATGTTTGCTCTGGTGATAAAACACATTCTGTAATATCTCCATTGCTTATTGGAGCATCTGGTGCTGGTTGTATGGTAAGTGTTACTGCGGTTCGTGTTGCACTTATACAACCTGTTACACTATTACTTGCTTCTGCATAATAAGTAATGCTGCCAACAGTATTTAAGGTAACATCTGCTGTGGCAACTACTGCGCCTCCTGTGGCAGCATTATACCAGGTTAAAGTATCTCCGGTTACTAAGGTAGCCGTGGCTGTTAGCGTCTGGATTGGGCTGAGTTCACATTCTGTAATATCGCCTCCTGAACTTGGTGCTTCTGGTAACGGATCAATTGTTAACACAAATTCATCTGATACTGAAGTACTAGAACAACTTCCTGTACCCGTTACTGTTTTTGTTAAAGTCACTGTGCCTGCTGTGGCATCTGCTGCACTTGGTGTGTAGGTTGGATTTTGAGCAGAAACACTACTAAATGCTCCTGAACCACTCGTGGTCCATACTATTGTACCGTTTGTTGATGTTCCAGTTGTAAAGGCATACATTTCATCTGAACAAATTGAATCGGCTTTATCTGTACCAACATTAGAAGTTGGTCCCTCTTCAACTGTAATGGTAACCGTATCACTTACTGGCGTACAAGGCGCTGTTGCGTTTGTAGTTAATGTTAAAACATAAACTCCTGCTACCGTGGCTGTAAAGGTTGCTGTGTTTGGTGTGCTTGTTGCTGTTGTTGGCGCCACTGCACCATCACCTGCATTTGTAGTCACTGTCCAAATTCCTGTTGTTGCACCTGCACTTACGCTTGAACCTACTAAAGTATAACTTCCAAAGTCGTTACAAAGTGTGGTAGGCTCCTCTCCAGCTTCAACTTCTGGCTTTTCGCTAATGGTTAACACAAATTCATCTGATACTGAAGTACTAGAACAACTTCCTGTACCCGTTACTGTTTTTGTTAAAGTCACTGTGCCTGCTGTGGCATCTGCTGCACTTGGTGTGTAGGTTGGATTTTGAGCAGAAACACTACTAAATGCTCCTGAACCACTCGTGGTCCATACTATTGTACCGTTTGTTGATGTTCCAGTTGTAAAGGCATACATTTCATCTGAACAAATTGAATCGGCTTTATCTGTACCAACATTAGAAGTTGGTCCCTCTTCAACTGTAATGGTAACCGTATCACTTACTGGCGTACAAGGCGCTGTTGCGTTTGTAGTTAATGTTAAAACATAAACTCCTGCTACCGTGGCTGTAAAGGTTGCTGTGTTTGGTGTGCTTGTTGCTGTTGTTGGCGCCACTGCACCATCACCTGCATTTGTAGTCACTGTCCAAATTCCTGTTGTTGCACCTGCACTTACGCTTGAACCTACTAAAGTATAACTTCCAAAGTCGTTACAAAGTGTGGTAGGCTCCTCTCCAGCTTCAACTTCTGGCTTTTCGCTAATGGTTAACACAAATTCATCTGATACTGAAGTACTAGAACAACTTCCTGTACCCGTTACTGTTTTTGTTAAAGTCACTGTGCCTGCTGTGGCATCTGCTGCGCTTGGTGTGTAGGTTGGATTTTGAGCGGAAACACTACTAAATGCTCCTGAACCACTCGTGGTCCATGCTATTGTACCGTTTGTTGATGTTCCAGTTGTAAAGGCATACATACCATCTGAACAAATTGAATCGGCTTTATCTGTACCAACGGTAGATGTTGGTGCCTCCTCAACTGTAATGGTAACAGTATCACTTACTGGTGTACAAGGCGCTGTTGCGTTTGTAGTTAATGTTAAAACATAAGTTCCTGCTACTGTGGCAAAAAAGTTTACAGTATTAGGTGTTGTTGTGGGAATGGTAGGAGATACTGTTCCGTCACCAGGATTTGTAGTTACTGTCCAAATACCTGTTGTTGCGCCTGCACTTACGCTTGAACCTACTAAAGTATAACTTCCAAAGTCGCTACAAAGTGTGGTAGGCTCCCCTGCTTCAACCTCTGGTTTTTCGCTAATGGTTAACACAAATTCATCAGAAGCTGATGTCGTACTGCAAACACCTGTACCTGTTATTGTTTTTATTAATGTTACAGAACCTGCTGTGGCATCTGCTGCGCTTGGTGTGTATGTAGGATTCTCAGCAGTCGTACTACTAAATGCACCTGAGCCACTTGTTGTCCAAACTATTGTTCCGTTTGCAGATGATCCATCAGTAAAGGTATACATACCATCTGAACAAATAGCATCGGCTTTATCCGTACCAACACTTACCATTGGTATAGGACTAATGGTAACAATTATGGTTTCGGGATCTCCTACGCAATCACCAGCACCAGTTGCTTCTACAACATAAGTTACCGTTAAGTTTCCTGCTGTTGTATTAGTAAATACATCGTTTGCTATTGCATTGGCTGTTAGTCCTGATGAAATTACCGCGTTAGCGCCTCCAGCCACTAAGGCTGGGTCTGGAGTTATGCTTATAATACGCCAAGATGCTGCTGGAGCACTTGTAGGCAAAACGTCTAAAATAACCCCGATGGTATCATCACTACAAACCGTTGTATCTAAAGTATTTGATACTTCTGGTTGTGGATTAACCGTTACCACAATATCAAACGATGCATTATTACAACCAACCGGTTGGGTAGCTGTAAGCGTATAGGTAATGGTTACAATATTAGCTGATGTATTAATATAAGTATCTGTAATATTAGTACCATTTGGGCTGGTTCTATCTGGTGCAGCTGGAACATTAAGTTGATCTGACGAGGTTACTGTATAGGTTGGATCAACAGCTATAACATTAATATTTAAAGCTTCACCAGAGCATACTGCTTCTGTTAAATCTGGAAATGGTGGCGCTACTAGCGTTAATACCACCTCTTGCCTTACTGGATTAGTACAGCCATTAGCATTAGTAATTTCAGCGAAATAAGAAATTGTTCCTGCACTCGAGAGAGTTGGTCCAGCACCAGGTTTAAATCCAACTGAACTTCCACCTGTAGCCGCAGTAAACCATTCAACTGTAGTATTAGGATTTAAAACAATGGCATCATTTGCCTCTAACACAGTTCCGGGCTGGGCACAGCCAATTAAATTTTCGAAACTAAGTAATTCTGGTTCTTCTACTGTTATGGTAACAGTATCAGACTCTGGCGTACAAGGTGTTGTAGCATCAGTAGTTAAGGTTAACACATAAACACCAGCAACTGTTGCTGTAAAGTTTGCAGTATTAGGCGTTGCCGTTGCTGTTGCTGGAGCCACTGCTCCATCGCCAGGATTAGTACTAACCGTCCAGGTGCCTGTGGTTGCACCACCACTAATACTTGATCCGGATAAAGTATAACTACCAAAATCGATACACAAGGTTTGGTCTGGGCCAGCTTCAACCTCTGGTTTTTCTAATATTGTTAAGGTTAACGTTTCTGTTGTTTCTGGGCAAATACCATCATCATTAGATACTGTAACTGATAAATCTACCGTTCCATTATTTATATCTATAGCATTAATTATATACGTAGGCTGATTAGCACTAGGATTATTAAAAGTACCACCACTACTACTCGTCCAGGTAACATTATCAGCAGAAACATTGGCATTTGATAGTGTGTATATACTATCTGGTAGACAAATGGCATCGTCTGGTCCAGGATCGCCTGCTGGAGGATCTATAACTATAAGGGTTATACATTTTTCTTCTGCACATCCACCTGGATCGATGATATTACAAATTTCGTAAGTACCGCTTACTGCAAATTGGTAATTAATATCGTTACCACCGCCTCCTATGCTTTGTCGCGGACCTCCGTCTATTGATACTGTGAAATTTTGACCAGCTCCAGAGGCAGAAGGAATAAACACAGAATCCCTTAAACAATACTCTTTACCGTTTAAATCATCTGCATCAATACCATCTATAGTAAATTCTAAACCACCAACGGGAAGTATAAAATAATCGATAAAAGCACAGTTACAGTTTTGACATGCTGTGTTTACTAATGGCCCACCATTATTCTGACTCTGAAACTGACCTCCCGGCCCAGGTGGAACAGCTTGAGTATACGTAGGACAATCTCCCACACATGGATTTGGTGATCCATCGGTTTGAGGACCAGCAGGCAATGCTCTTGATCCAGCACAAAAAGTTCCAACACTTCCTCCTGCACCACCCACATTTCTTGCATCTAGTGTAAGACTAAAAAGGCCATCACTAGCCTGAGAATTAAAAGAACATGACGAAATATTTAAGGTTAAACATATAGGTCCTGCCGTACAGTCAAAACTTACACTGTTTTGACCTGGAATAACACCCACAATTGTTCCATTTTCATCTATTACATTCACACCTTCTCCAGATTGACCAAAATCGCCACGTCTACAAACGCGTATTTCAATATCTTCTGACACTGGTAATATTTGTCCTGCATTAGGTATAGTAATATCAAATCGCCATTCTGGGTTTTGACCCAAACCTCCAACACCTTGTACACAGGCTTCCACACCATTAACTTGTACAATATTTCCAACTTGTACAGCAGTAATAGCAACGACTGCATCTGGATTACCAGCAGCATTATTTGGTGCCCCTAATCCAGGAAATATTTGGGCATGACTAAATAATGAGAGTAAACCAAAAATTGCAAATAAGCTAAGCTTGTATGTGGTTTTTGAAACTAAAGGAAATTTAAAAATATTACAGTAGGTAGTTTTATCATTCATACTTGGTAATTTTAGTTTTTCAGAAAAAAATTTCTATTGAGATTTATAAAATCAAAATAATAAACAATTTTTTTTTTGGCTAAAATAAATAAAAATAACTATTAAACGCATCTTTTGCCGATTAAATGATGAATATTTGGTTGAATCGAACAGGATATCCTAATAAAAACTTAATTCTGAAGTTTTAGATCTTATATTATCAATTTCGTAATAATATAAGTTTTAAATGAATAGTTCTTAATTTTTAATCACAATTTAATTTTTGGCGACAAGTGTCTTGTCTAATATTTATTTTTTTCTTCTCGCTAAATTATAGAAACAATACTATTAAATGCAGCTCTCTCCCTTTGCTTTACTTGCATACTTGTTATATAAGCATTCTGTATTAGGGCTAAATTATTTATTAATAATTTAAAATGCAACTATCCTATTAAACACTATAACTTGCGAGGTATGAGGTGTGAATTTAGGAGTAGTATTTTGTTTGTTTGTTATTAACTTACGTTCTAATATCTAACTATTAAACTTTGTAAATACCATAAAAATTATTTTAAAGAAAGATTATCATATAAACTTTTAATACTTGCCTATAATGTCTTTAAAATCATCCTTTATAAATTCCCAATGTTTCCCATTAAGACAAATAGGAACAAAATCTTCGTCGGCTTGGTCAAAGGACGTAAAATTTTGGATGCTTAAATCGCTAACGTGCGTATATGGCTATTTTTGCTTGTGTACATCTAACATTTGGCTAATATCGTAAGATTGAAGCAGACTGTGTAAATTCTAAAAATCCTTTTTTCTTACACTTCGTTGTACCACATCAATCTTCATTACCGTAATTTCTTCAATAGTTGCCATTCTTATAGCATCAACTTAAATATAGGGTTGGATAAAACTGTCTGTATAGTATAAATCGAGTTTTGTTCTATGGAATTTGTCGTACCCAACAAAATAACTTTTTCCAATTACTGGAATTGTCTTTAAAAAATCAATATATTTAAAACTTTGGTTTAGCTATGTTTTAATAGCTTCAAAATCCAATGTTCCATAGTCTACATTGCTAAACAAGTCAATATCAATGAACTCTCTATGCCCTATATTAAAATAATAATATCCAAATGGAAATTTATTAATTTTGAACTTATTTAAATTTATTCCGTTTGTTGATCCTTATTACTTCCCGATACAAAAATTAGCAAATATATTACCTAACAAGTCATCGCTTGTAATCTCTCCTGTAATTTCACCAAAATGATATAATGCTTGTCTAACATCTATAGCCAGCAAATCTGATGAAACACCGCGATCTAAGCCACCTTTAATAGTATTAATTTCTTGAAAAGCCTTTAATAAAGCATCATAATGGCGGGTGTTGGTCACAATGGTTTGGTTGTTTTTTAAAGCGCCAGTATTTACAAACCCAATAAGTTTTTCTTTAAGCGCCTCTACTCCTTTACCAGATTTTGCTGAGAGTAAGTGTATGCCTTCAAATTCGGTTTTTAAGGTTTCTAAGGCCTTAGGATTAAGGATATCGATTTTATTTGCAATAACTACTAATGGTTTTAACGGAAATTTATTTTTGATTTTTTCGATTTCAAATTTTAGGCGCTTACTTTCAGTTTTAAATTCTTCAGCAGAAAACAACAGGACAACAACTTGCGCCTGTTCCATTTTTTCAAAGGTTTTTTTTATGCCAATACTTTCAATAACATCCTTAGTTTCTCTAATTCCTGCAGTATCTATAAATCTAAAGCCAATGCCATTTATAACCAATTCATCTTCTATAGTATCTCGTGTGGTACCTGCAATTGCGCTTACAATTGCGCGCTCTTCATTTAATAAAGCGTTTAAAAGCGTAGATTTACCTACGTTGGGTTCTCCAACAATAGCCACAGGAATACCATTTTTTATAACATTGCCAACTGCAAAAGAATCTATCAATCGTTTTAAAACAAAATGAATACGATCTAATAAAGTTTTAAATGCTGCTCTATCGGCAAACTCAACATCTTCTTCTGCAAAATCTAATTCTAATTCAATTAACGAAGCAAATTGCATTAGCTCTTCGCGCAGTTTTGCTATTTCGCTAGAAAAACCACCACGCATTTGCTGCATGGCAATTTGATGCGAGGCCTCATTATCACTTGCTATTAAATCTGCCACAGCTTCAGCCTGACTCAAATCTAATTTAGCATTTAAAAAAGCACGTAGTGTAAATTCTCCTGGATTTGCCATTCTACAGCCATTGCGTAAAAATAATTGAATTATTTCTTGCTGAATATAAATAGAACCATGGCAAGAGACTTCTACGACATCTTCTCCTGTGTAAGACTTTGGATTTTTAAATATAGACACTAAAACCTCATCTATCACTCTATTACCATCTGTAATATGTCCTAGATGAATAGTATGCGTTTTTTGAGCCTCAAGCAATTTATTAGTATGAACAGATTTAAAACAGCGCGCTGCAATTGTTATGGCCTCTTGCCCAGAAAGTCTTATTATTGCTACTGCTCCTGCTCCCGAGGCTGTTGCAAGAGCAACAATAGTATCGTTATTGTAATGCATACACTTTAAATTTTACCCATTCGTTTTAGTACAAAAAGTAATAGTATAGGAATGGCCAAAATACCAATCATGGTTATATTGGTTTTAAACAAATAACTTGCAAACATTAGCGTTAAAACATAACCACCAATAGCACCACCAAAATGAGCATCATGACCAATATTATCGTTTTTGGCTTTCATTCCATAAATAGAATATAATAAATACCCAACACCAAAAATGTAAGAAGGTATGGGTATAGGTATTAAAAATAAATACAAACTCATACCAGGTTGTAATAAAATGGCAGAGTATATTACACCCATAACCGCCCCACTAGCACCAACCGCAGTGTAATGGTATTCGTTTTCATGAAACTTATAAGAGAGAACATTGCCAACAATTAAGCTGCCAAAATACACGACCAAAAATAGTAAGGTACCTAACGAATTAATAACTACAGGGGTAAAAAAATATAAAGAGAACATGTTAAATATAAGGTGCTGCATATTGACATGTAAGAATCCAGACGAAAGCATTCTTATAAATTCTCCTTTTTTTATGGCACCAATACTAAATTTGTATTTTTCAAAAAATTCAAAATCGTTAAACCCTTTATAAGATGCCAAGGCGTTTGCACCTATTAGTGCAATGGTAATCATATTAATATCCATAAACTGTAATTGCGTAATTTAAATATAGTATATATTTGCTTTTACAAATCTAAAACTAATTCATGCAATTATTAGCTTACATTCTAATTTATCCGTTTTTATGGCTTGTATCTATTCTACCTTTTAAATTGCTGTATGCGTTTTCTGATGTGCTCTATTTTTTTATTTATACTGTTTTTGGTTACAGAAAGACGACTGTTACTGCTAATTTAAAATTGGTTTTTCCAGATAAATCGGCTGACGAATTGAACGTGATTATTAAAAAGTTTTATCATCATTTATGTGATATGATGGTTGAAGCTATTAAGTCTATGACAATTACTGAAGCTGAAATGAAAAAACGTTACACGTTTACAAATGTAGAAGTTTTAACAAATTTTGAAGCTCAAAAAAGAAGTGTCATTATTATGTGTGGGCATTATGCCAGTTGGGAGTGGATTTTTATTTTACAAACTTACGTAAGTCATAAAGGTTTTGCTGTGTATAAAAGATTAAATAATAAGTATTTTGACAGGTTAATAAAACGGATTCGTGCGCGGTACAACAGCTACTTAATTACTACAAAAGAAACCATAAGCACACTAAAAGCATCTCATGAAAATGGTGAGTTAACTATTACCGGTTTTGTTGCCGACCAATCTCCTAAATTAGATAAAGCCTACCATTGGAACAGCTTTATGGGCATTACGGTACCTACACATACTGGTGCAGAAATGATAGCTAAACAATTAGATATGGCCGTGGTATTTTTTGATGTAAGAAAAATAAAGCGCGGGTATTACCAAACTACATTTAAAACCATTGCAGAGCATCCTAAAAGATTTAAAAATTACACAATTACAGATATTTTTACAGCGCACGTCGAGGCACAAGTTATGGCAGCACCAGAGTATTATTTATGGACGCATAAACGTTGGAAACATCGCAATCACGTTCCTAAAGATTATACATAGGTTATACCTAAAATCGAGAATTTTAAAATAACAACCAAATTTAAAATAGCAATTGGTAACTTTTATGCGTAGTGCTGTATACAAAAGGAAAGATATGCGACATTAATTGTCATTACTATTGAGCAATGTAAAGGTCTGTAATACAGAATAAAGTTGCAAATTTTAATTGTTTATTTTAAGACTCAATAAACTATTATCTGTTAAGGTATATTCCCTTTGTTATGAAATTACAACTCAAACCAACCATCAACTCTTAACTCTTGAGAAGGCACGAACGTCTTGTGAATAAACTCATTATTAACCATATTATATTCATAATCTTTTGACCATTCTCTATGGTTTTCGGCTAAAGCAATTAGACTATTACAAACATAATCTATTTCATTACAGGTTGTTGTAGGGTGAAAAGACATGCGTATCCAACCTGGCTTGTGCGTTAAGTTTCCCGAAGTAATTTCACAGGTTAAAGTATTAGACTTTTCGCGATCAACATTTAATAAATAATGTCCATACGTTCCTGCACAGCTACAACCGCCTCTGGTTTGGATTCCAAAACGGTCGTTTAATATTTTAACGCCTAGATTAAAGTGCAAATCTATAATATAAAAAGATACGACTCCTAACCTATCTTTATGTTTTGGAGCAAGAATTTTAATGTTTTTAACGGCATCCAAATTTTTAAACACTTGCTGTAATAACTCATGTTCCCTATCTAACATGTTTTTTACGCCCATCTGGTCTTTTAAATTAATTGCCAAGGCGGTTTTGATTGTCTGTAAAAATCCTGGAGTACCACCATCTTCTCTATCTTCGATGTTCTCAATATACTTGTGTTCTCCCCATGGATTGGTCCATGAAACGGTTCCGCCACCTGGACAATCAGGAACCATATTTTTATATAATTTTTTATTAAAAACTAATACGCCAGAGGTTCCTGGTCCACCTAAAAATTTATGTGGTGAAAAGAAAATTGCATCAAGCGCTTCGTTTTCATTTTTAGGATGCATATTAATATTTACGTATGGCGCGGAACATGCAAAATCTACAAAGCAAACACCACCATGTTCGTGCATAAGTTTAGCAATCTGGTGATATGGTGTTTGTATTCCCGTAACGTTGCTTCCACCGATGACGGAGGCTATTTTAAGTGTACAATCTTTATACTTATTTAATAATTTTTCCAAATTTTTAAGGCAAAAAAGCCCATCGTTTCCTGCAGGAATCACTTCTACTTTTGCCATGGTTTCTAACCAAGACGTGTGGTTAGAATGGTGTTCCATATGTGTTACAAAAACTACAGGTCGAATTTCATCTGGTAGTGTGGTAAACTTGCGCAGATTTTCTGGTACTTTTAATCCTAAAATACGTTGAAACTTATTTACAACGCTAGTCATTCCATTTCCTGCAATTATTAATACATCGTCTGCATTAGAATTTACATGCCCTTTAATAATGTTTCTAGCTTTGTGGTAAGCATTCGTCATTGCTGTACCTGAAACCGTAGTCTCGGTATGTGTGTTGGCTACAAAAGGTCCAAATTGATTACTAATTTTATCTTCAATTGGTCTGTATAATCTTCCAGAAGCTGTCCAATCTGTATAAATAATTTTTTGTCTACCATAAGGCGATTCAAATTCTTGATCTATACCAATAATATGCTTTCTAAATTGTAAAAAATAGTGTTCTAACTCAGATCGGCTTTCTTTTGGTGCTTTTGTTCCCCTCATTACTTTTAATATGGTGTAAATAAAACACTAATGATTAGCAATGTGTTTGATTTCTGAAATAATTTTATCTGCTAAATCATCTGCTATTTGTTGCGATTTTGCTTCAGTATAAATTCTAATAATAGGTTCTGTATTACTTTTTCTTAAATGGGCCCAGTTTTCGGCAAAATCAATTTTAACACCATCAACAGTATTTATATTTTCATCTTTATATTTTGCAGCCATTTGCATTAAAATAGCATCTACATCTATTTGCGGGGTTAAAGCTATTTTTTTCTTACTCATAAAATAACTGGTATAGGTTTTACGTAGTTGGCTAACACTCATTTTCTTTTCTGCTAACAATGTTAAAAATAAGGCCACACCTACCAAAGCATCGCGCCCGTAATGAGACGCTGGATAAATTATACCACCATTTCCTTCGCCACCAATTACAGCCTTGTTTTTTTTCATTAAAGTTACTACGTTAACCTCACCAACAGCACTGGCTTCGTAAGTACCACCATGCTTTTCGGTAATATCTTTTAAGGCACGAGTAGAACTCATATTACTTACAGTATTTCCTGGGTTTCTACTTAAAACATGATCTGCACAAGCTACAAGAGTATACTCCTCGCCAAACATGTCTCCATTTTCGTCCATAAAAGCCAATCTATCTACATCTGGATCTACCACAATACCAAAATCTGCATTGTGCTTTTTAATCTCAGCAGATAAATCTGTTAAATGCTCTGCTAATGGTTCTGGATTGTGAGGAAAATGGCCATTTGGCTCACAGTATAACTTTACTGCCTCTACACCTAACCGTTCTAATAATAAAGGAATGGCAATGCCTCCAGTAGAATTAACGCCATCTACAACCACTTTAAAATTAGCAGCTTCAATTGCCTTTTTATCAACATAATCTAAATCCAAAACTTCATCAATATGAATATCTATATAAGCCTCATTTCGGGTAATTTTCCCTAAACTGTCAACATCTGCAAATTGCATAGTATCGCTTTCGGCAATTTCTAAAATTTTTGCACCTTCGGAAGCATCTAAAAATTCGCCTTTTTCATTTAATAATTTTAAAGCATTCCATTCTTTTGGATTGTGGCTTGCGGTTAAAATAATGCCACCATCTGCGTGCTCCATTGGAACAGCAATTTCTACTGTTGGTGTTGTAGATAAGCCTAAATCTATAACATGAATGCCTAACCCCACTAACGTATGCATGACTAAATTTTGAATCATTTGTCCAGAAATTCTTGCATCTCTACCAACAACCACACGGTAATCGTCTTTTATGCGTTGCGATTTTAACCATGTGCCATAAGCCGATGCAAATTTTACAGCATCAATTGGTGTTAAATTTTCACCAACCCGACCTCCAATAGTTCCTCTAATTCCTGAAATAGATTTTATAAGTGTCATTATACTTTATTTTAAATTGAAGTACAAATATAGCATTTCAAAAGCGGAATTATAGCGTATGAATTCGTAAATTCGAACTATGAATTTTCTCGCTCATATTTATTTATCAGGAACTAACGACGCTATTACTATAGGTAATTTTATTGCTGATGGTATTCGTGGCAATAAATACCAAAATTACCCAAAAGCGATGCAAACTGGTATTTTATTACACAGACAAATAGATACTTTTACAGATGCGCACAAAACCGTTAGAATAAGCAAAAAAAGGCTTCATAAAAATTACGGACATTATTCTGGTGTGATTGTAGATATTTTATACGATCATTTTTTAGCCAAAAACTGGAGCAACTACTCCAAAATTCCATTATCCGATTATATAGATGATTTTTATAGAACCTTACAAAATAATTTTGAACTGCTACCTGCAAGAATTCAGAAAATGATGCCGTATATGATAGCTGACAATTGGTTATTAAGTTATGCTTCAATCGAAGGGATTGCTAAAGTTTTAGTTGGCATGAATAAAAGAACACAAAACCGATCTCAAATGAATTTAGCAGTAAACGAACTACAAGAATTTTATAATGAATTTGAAGATGAATTTACTCGCTTTTTTGATGAACTCATTCGCTTTTCAGCTAAAAAATTAAAGGAAATAGAAAATAGATAAACTAGGCGCTGTTTTGTTTACCAGCGTTGTAATGCCATAAAAGCCAGAATAATATTAAAATAAGTTAATAATTATATGACGTTAAAAACTACAGTCCCTTTTTTTGCACTACTATTAATTACTTTTTCTTGTAAAAAGAAAACAGCAGTTCGAGGCCTGATAACCCAAAAGGCTATGGTAGTTTCCGCAAGGATTGAAGCTTCACAGATAGGAAAACAAATACTAGAGCAAGGTGGTAATGTATTTGATGCTATGCTGGCTACTGATTTAGCATTAGCCGTTGCTTATCCTTATGCTGGAAATCTTGGTGGTGGTGGGTTTATGGTTTACAGATTACACGATGGTAATATTGGCGCCTTAGATTATAGAGAAAAAGCACCTATAGGAGCTACCGAAACGATGTACTTGGATTCTACTGGTCATGTTATTCCAAACCTTAGTACTCGAGGTGCAATGGCTGTAGGAGTTCCCGGAACTGTGGCAGGTATATTTACAGCACATAACAAATTTGGAACGCTACCTATTGAAACTGTTTTAAAACCCGTTATTGCCTTAGCAAAAAGAGGCATTGTTGTTACTAAAAAGCAAGAAATTAGATTAGAAGAAAAGCAAGAAGATTTTAAATTAACAAATAAAGATTCTATTTTGTTTACTAAAGCCTGGAAACAAAACGACACCATTAAGCAGCCTAAACTTGCTAACACATTAACGCGAATAATGGAAAATGGATACGAGGAGTTTTACACCGGACAAACAGCAAAAATACTAGCACAGTTTATTCAAAATAATGGTGGCATAATTACTGAAAATGATTTAGCTAGCTATCAAGCAAAATGGCGAACCCCTATCACTTTTAATTATGACAACTTGCGCATAATATCCATGTCTCCACCATCTAGCGGAGGCATTGCAATGGGTCAAATATTAAAATCTATTGAGCATTTTAATTTAAATAAATTTGGACATAATTCTGTAAAAACAATACAAGTTTTGGCTGAAGCCGAAAGACGTGCTTACGCAGATAGAAGTTATTATTTAGGTGATCCAGATTTTGTAATTGTTCCGCAAAAACGATTAATTAGTGATGCCTATTTAAAAAATAGAATGATTGATTTTTCTTTTAATAAAGCTACGCCTTCTTTAGAAATTTCTCATGGTACTGTAGACATTATTGAAAGTGATGAAACAACGCACTACTCTATAGTGGACCAATTTGGAAATGCTATAGCTGTAACAACAACCTTAAACTCTGGGTATGGTTCAAAACTCTATTGTGCAGAGCTAGGTTTTTTTTTAAATAATGAAATGGACGATTTTTCTAGCAAACCTGGTGTGCCAAATGTGTATGGATTAATTGGTGCAAAAGCTAATGCTATTCTACCCGAAAAACGAATGCTGAGTTCTATGACGCCAACTATAGTTGAAAAAAATGGCAAATTATTAATGAGTGTTGGTACGCCCGGAGGTTCGACTATTATAACTTCGGTAGTCCAAACCATTATAAATGTACATGAGTTTAATATGACCATGCAAGAAGCTGTTGAAGCACCACGCTTTCATCATCAATGGCTGCCTGATGAAATTAGAATGGAACCGCATAGATTTAAAAAGAAAACAATAGAAAAATTACAGCAAAAAGGTTATACCATAAACGAAGAGCGTTCGCCAATTATTGGAATTGTAGATGGTATTCTAATGTTGCCAGATGGTACGCTAGAAGCAGGAGCAGATTCTAGAGGAGATGATGCTGCCGCTGGATTTTAAGAAAACATGTAATAAAATTTGAAAATATAATTGACGTGATTTTATGAAAAAAAGAACAAAATTAACTTTTAAAAAACTTATTAAAATAATAGTTGGCATAATCGTTTTTCTTAGCTTACCAACGCTGTTACTATTCGGTTTTATGTACTTTAAATATAACGAAGCTTTACCTAAAGGCACAGCACAAGGTGCAGACGAATTAGCTTTAAGCATGCTAAACGCTTTAGATTATGATGCATATAAAGCAACAGATTATATAGCATTTACCTTTAAAAATCGACACCATTACAAATGGAATAAAACCGAAAACATCTGCGAGGTCTATTGGAAAAATTATAAGGTAATTTTAAACTTAAACGACACCTCTAAAAGCGAAGTGTTACAAAACGATTTTAATATAGAAGGCGAAGACAGACAAGAATTAATTGAAAAAGCTATACGCTATTTTAATAACGATTCTTTTTGGTTAGTTGCGCCTTATAAAGTTTTTGATAAAGGCGTTATACGAAGTGTAGTAAACTTAAAAAATAACGAAAAAGCATTATTAGTTACTTACACTTCTGGTGGTGTAACGCCAGGTGATTCTTATTTATGGCAATTTGCTCAAAATGGTAAACCTAAAAGTTTTAAAATGTGGACTTCTATTTTACCAATTGGTGGTTTAGAGGCCAGCTGGAGCGACTGGAAGACTACACAAACAGGAGCCATGTTACCAACGTTTCATAAATTATTGGTTTTAGGCATTGAAATTGACACCATAGAAACAAAGCAATTTAATGCACTAAATGTACAATGTATTGAGCAGAAGTTACAAGAAGAAAATTCTGTTTTAGAGCCCACACTTTTAAAAACTTGTAGTTTTAAAGCCTACACATCGGTAGCAGAAGCTACTTCAAGTTATACCGGTAACTACTACTGGAGTTACAAATTGTTTAAAAAAGAAAAAGACAGCCTAATACAAATTAAAAATTCAGAATTGTTTAATACAAAAATAAGTGCCTTAGAGAATATTATAAATAAGGCATTTAAAAATCAGTTAGAAACAAACCGCAAAAACCCGGAATATAAGCTGTGTATGGCACAGCTGAAATTTAAACCCTATCCAGTAGATTCTATGGGTTTAACATTTAGTAAACCTAGAACAATTAATTTTCATCTTAATTATAATTTACCACCAACTTGTAATAAGGTAAATACAGCAACATATAGTATGAATTTCTTAGATGTAAAGCCCTTTTTAAAAAAGTAGTTATTTACTCCTCTGCCCTACAAATTGTTGCTCCTTTACCTTAAATAATACATTAAATGTGGTTAAACTACCATAAATACGAGTTATATACTGTTGTAAATCTATTTTCTCTTGCCCTTCCAAATTGCTAGAATTTACTTTTTGTTCCATAACGCGAAGCCTATCTCTTACCATTATAATTTTATGGAAGAAATCGTCAATCTTTATTTCCTTGCTCTTTAAATTGGTATCGTTAGGTTCTAAAATTAATTTGCCACCTTTCCATTTGTCTCCAATATGAACAATTTCTGAGGCATCGCTGTATTTTTTTAAAATACGAACAAGACTGCTTTCAATATCAAAAAAGCTCACCGTATCCACTTCATTTTCTGCTGCTTCAATAATTTCTATGTCTTCGTCTAATGCAATTGTTTCTAAGCCATTGTTAATAAAAGTAACCCAATACTGTTTATTATCGACATTTGTTACTACACCTTTTCCGTAATCTTTGTGGCTTATTCTTGAGCCTATTCCTAATATTTTCATAGTTATGTCGTGTTATAGCAGGTTTGCTTTTAATATTAAAATTTATTTTAAATATTATACTAACGTTATTAAAAAACGAAGTGCTAAAATATAAAAATTAAATAATAGTTTATCCACATCTTCGATAAGTAAAAAAGTAATTCATTTTATCAAAAACATAACTCATTACGTTACTAAAAGAACGCTAAAATTCTTAACTTCGCAAATCTGCTAAAAAAGAGTAGGTTTTACCATAACTATGACAAATTTTGAAGAAAACATTGTGGTACAAGGTGCCAGAGTTCATAATCTAAAAAATATAGATGTAACGATTCCCCGAGAAAAATTAGTAGTCATTACTGGGTTATCTGGTAGTGGAAAATCGTCTCTTGCTTTCGATACTATTTATGCCGAAGGCCAACGTCGTTATATTGAAACATTTTCTGCTTACGCTAGACAGTTTTTAGGCGGTCTAGAACGACCAGACGTCGATAAAATTGATGGCTTATCTCCAGTAATTGCTATAGAACAAAAAACGACTAGCAAATCGCCTCGCTCTACAGTGGGAACCATTACAGAAATTTACGATTTTTTGCGGTTGTTGTATGCTAGAGCTAGTGATGCCTATAGTTATAACACCAACGAAAAAATGGTAAGTTATAGCGACGAACAAATAAAATCCCTAATTATAGAAAGCTACAAAGGCAAAAAAATAAACATATTATCCCCTGTAGTGCGCTCTAGAAAAGGGCATTATCGAGAATTGTTCGAGCAAATTGCAAAGCAAGGTTTTGTAAAAGTAAGAACAGATGGCGAAATTAAAGATTTAGTAAAAGGAATGAAGCTAGATCGCTATAAAAATCATGATATTGAGATTGTAATCGATAGGTTAAAAATTAATGAGGGTCTTGCAAAGAATAAACGCTTGGACGAATCCATAAATACAGCTATGTATCATGGAGACAATGTGTTAATGGTTATTGAACATGATACTCAAGAAGCGCGCTATTTTAGTCGTAATTTAATGTGTCCAAGCTCTGGAATATCCTACCCTAATCCAGAGCCTAATAATTTTTCTTTTAACTCCCCAAAAGGTGCTTGTGCTCAATGTAATGGCATTGGTACATTGTATCAGGTTAATGAAAAAAAAATAGTTCCAGACGATAGTTTGTCTATTAAAAATGGTGCTTTAGCGCCTCATGGCCCGGAAAAGAAAAGCTGGATTTTTAAGCAATTAGAAATAATTGCAGAACGCTTTAATTTTAAAATAACGGACGCTTATAAAGACATACCAAAGGAAGCCAAGCAAATTATACTATACGGTGGCAACGAAAAATTTTCGGTAAATAGTAAAGCGCTTGGTGTAAAAAGAGTTTATAAAATTGATTTTGAAGGTGTTGCTAATTTTATTGACAATCAATATAAAAACGCAGAATCAACCTCATTAAAACGTTGGGCTAAGGACTACATGGATAAAATAGATTGTCCGGATTGCCAGGGCTCTCGTTTACGTAAGGAATCGTTATATTTTAAAGTTGCTGGAAAAAATATAGCAGAATTAGCTACTAAAGATATTGTTGATTTAGCAGAATGGTTTCAAGGGTTAGAGGACAATCTTTCAGAAAAACAAATTAAAATTGCTGAAGAAATAATTAAAGAAATTAAAACAAGACTTCAGTTTTTATTGGATGTTGGATTAACATATTTGTCCTTAAACCGAAGCTCAAAATCATTGTCTGGTGGCGAGGCGCAGCGCATTAGGTTAGCAACACAAATAGGATCGCAATTGGTGGGTGTGCTTTATATATTAGATGAGCCAAGCATTGGATTACACCAACGTGATAACCAAAAGTTAATTAATTCATTAGTTGCCCTTCGTGATATTGGAAACTCGGTAATTGTGGTTGAACATGATAAAGATATGATTGAGCGTGCAGATCATGTTATAGATATTGGTCCGCGAGCAGGAAAACACGGTGGCGAAATTATTAGTCAAGGCACCCCAAAACAATTATTAAAAGAAACAACGCTTACTGCGGACTATCTAAGCGGTAAAAAGAAAATTGAAATACCAAAAACGCGTAGAAAAGGTAATGGAAAACAAATAGTATTAGCAGGATGTACTGGTAATAATCTAAAAAATGTTTCGGTTAAATTTCCTTTAGGAAAAATGATTGGTGTAACTGGTGTTTCTGGAAGTGGTAAATCTACTTTAATCAACGAAACCCTTTACCCTATTTTAAACGCCTTCTATTTTAATGGTGTTAAAAAACCTATGCCTTATAGTAGCATAAAAGGTTTAGAACATTGTGATAAGGTTATAAATATAAACCAAGCCCCAATAGGAAGAACTCCACGAAGTAATCCTGCAACTTACACCGGAACATTTGGCGAAATTAGAAGTTTATATTCTAAAATTCCTGAAGCCATGATCCGTGGTTACAAACCTGGACGATTTAGTTTTAATGTTAAAGGTGGACGTTGTGAAACTTGCAAAGGCGGTGGATTACGTGTTATAGAAATGAATTTTCTTCCAGACGTTTATGTTGAATGCGAAACGTGCCAAGGAAAGCGTTTTAATCGCGAAACATTAGAAATTAGATATAAAGGAAAAAGCATAAGCGACGTTTTAAATATGACCATTAATGAAGCGGTTGAATTTTTTGAACTTATTCCAAAAATTAACCGTAAACTAAAAACCATTAAAGATGTTGGGTTAGGATACATTACACTTGGTCAACAAAGCACAACACTTTCTGGTGGTGAGGCTCAGCGCATTAAGCTAGCTACAGAACTAAGTAAAAGAAATACTGGAAACACGTTTTACATCCTAGATGAACCAACAACTGGGTTGCATTTTGAAGACATTCGAGTGCTTATGATTGTTTTAAATAAATTGGCAGATAAAGGCAACACAGTCTTAATTATAGAACATAATTTAGATGTAATTAAAACTGTAGATCATATTATAGATGTTGGATATGAAGGTGGTCAAGGTGGTGGACAAATTATTGTTGAAGGCACACCAGAACAAATAGCAAAACATAAGAAAAGTTACACTGCTAAGTTTCTAAAAACTGAATTAGTCTAAATGAACTCAGATACATAATTATTGAACGTTATACATTTGTTAACAAAGACTCATCACTAAAATTTGTATATTCATAATATTAACCATTAAAACTATAATATTATGAGAAGTATTCTTTGGCTAGTAGCCGTAATTTGTATCATCATGTGGCTTTTAGGTTTCTTAGGAGTAATGCCAGGCATGGATGGAAACAGTTTAATACATGTTTTATTAGTAATTGCAGTTATTGTAATTTTATATAACATTATTTCAGGTAGAAAACCGTTATAAATCTAGTGAAATAACTAGATACAATAGTATGAAATGATAATGAGCCTTTTAAGGCTCATTTTTTTTGAAACAGAGGAACAGAAATATTTGATTACAACACAGCCAAATCTTTTAATTTCACTTAAATTTGCGTGTTTAATTTTTTAATTAATACGAATTAATATAATTATTTTTTTACCGGTTATACTAGCTAGCGTCTAGCGTCCGATATCTACAACAACTATGAGAAAAGAACAACACCATAAAGGGTGGAACGAAAATAAAACAAACGATTCTTGGGCAATCTTCAAGATTATGGGCGAGTTTGTAAACGGTTTTGAAAAAATGAGTCAAATAGGACCCTGTGTTTCTATATTTGGGTCTGCTAGAACAAAACCAGATCATAAATATTATAAATTAGCAGAAAGTGTTGCCAAAAGTATCTGCAACGCTGGCTATGGTGTTATTACAGGCGGTGGACCAGGAATTATGGAAGCCGGTAATAAAGGCGCGCATTTGGCTGGAGGAACTTCGGTTGGGTTAAATATAGATTTGCCGTTTGAGCAACATGACAATCCATATATTGACAACGATAAAAGCTTAGATTTCGATTATTTTTTTGTTAGAAAAGTTATGTTTGTAAAGTACTCCCAAGGTTTTGTAGTTATGCCTGGAGGCTTTGGAACCTTAGACGAGTTGTTTGAAGCTATCACGTTAATACAGACTCATAAAATTGAAAAATTTCCTATCATTCTAGTCGGTACAGATTTCTGGTCTGGATTAATAGATTGGATTAAAGATACTGTTTTAAATAAATTTACAAATGTTAGTGCAGGCGATTTAGATTTAATTCATTTAGTAGATACAGAGGAGGACGTGGTTAGTATTTTAGATGCATTTTATAAAGAATACGGTTTGAGTCCTAATTTCTAAAAAAGTTAAATTCTCTTAAATTTTATACGTTTCTGTAAAATTATCACGTTATTCAATAAAAAAAGTTTCGCAGTCCTTTTGAAAAAGAATGTCTCACTCTTTCTGTGCCTTATTTTTAGTTTTATGGCTTTTAGCCAGAACAAATTAGATATAGATGCTACATTTAATATTGAAGCCAAAAGCATCAATATTACACAGACTATCGAGTATTTTAATGCTTCAAATGTAGTTTTGGATACTATTTATTTAACAGATTGGAGCCATAGTTACTCCGCCAAGAACACGCCTTTAGCAGAGCGGTTTGCAGACGAATTTAAAAATACATTTCATTTTGCTAAAAACGATGATCGAGGATTTACCGTTATTAATTCTATTAAAGAAAATGGCACAGAATCAACGTTTAGTCGTTTAAAAGAGCATCCAGATGTTATTAAGGTTGCTTTACAAAATCCTCTAGCACCAAACAATAGCTATATTTTAAAGCTTAGCTATACGGTTCAAGTGGCTAACGATAAATTTACACGTTATGGTATTACAAATAATGATGATTATAATCTAAGATACTGGTATATAACACCAGCTATTTTTAATGGTAAATGGCACTATTTTAGTAATAAAAATTTGGATGATGCCTTTGTACCGATAGCAGATATTAGCTTAAAAGTAAACTACCCAAACAATTACACTGTTATAAGTGAGCTAAACGAAGACTTTACCGAGGATAACAACCAAAACGGTACAAAATCGACTTTATTAAAAGGGAATAATAGAGTAAATTCCAAATTGTTTCTAAACAAAGAAAATAGTTATAAGGTTATTGAAACAGATTATTTTACAATTCAATCTAATATTGATGAAGAACAATTAAAACCCGAAGAAATTAGGGTTGCTACAGATAAAATTGTCCGTTTTATAACAGAAAATTTGGGTAACTATCCTCATAAAAAAGTGTTATTGTCAAAAATTGATTATAAAAAAAGTCCAATTTATGGACTAAATTTATTACCAGACTTTGTGCGTCCATTTTCGGACACCTTTCAATATGAATTAAAAATATTAAAAACGACCCTATACAACTATTTAGAAAACACTTTACTTTTAAATCCACGGGAAGACCAATGGTTAATAGATGGTATCCAAATCTATTATTTAATGAAATATGTGGACCACTACTACCCAGATATGAAAATACTTGGAAAGCTAGCCAATATATGGGGTGTTCGTGCGTTTCATGCTTCAGATTTAAAATTTAACGATCAATACCACTTTTTATACATGCATATGGCACGTTCTAATCTTGATCAACCGTTAGATATGCCAAAGGATTCGCTTTTAAAATTTAATAAAAATATAGCTAATAAATATAAGGCAGGCGTTGGATTAAAATATCTAGACCAATACATGGATAATAATGTCATGGACTTAATGTTAACTCAATTTTTAAAAGATTACAAACTTCAAACGCTAACAACAGAAACGTTTAAAAATTACATTAAAATTAAAACTGATAAAAATGTCGATTGGTTTTTTGATGATTATGTAGGAAGTAGTAAAAAAATTGATTTTAAAATTAAAAAGGTCGTTAAAACAGAAGACTCCCTAACGATTACCATAAAAAATAAAAAAAACCATTTAATGCCTGTCTCTTTATTTACTATTAAAGACGACAGTATATTGAATAAACAATGGATAGCAGGTTTTAAAGGCTACAAAACCATAACAATAGCTAATAATAACGCAGACAAATTAGCTTTAAATTACGACACTACTATTCCTGAAATGAATTTAAGGAATAATTGGAAGTCTTTAGGAGGGTTTTTATCCAATAATAAACCCTTACAATTTAGATTGTTTAAAGATATTGAAGACCCCAATTACAGTCAAGTGTTTTTTATGCCCGAATTTGCTTATAATTTTTATGATGGGTTTTCACCTGGATTAAAACTTTATAACAAAACCATATTGTCTAAAGATTTTTTATATAGAATAAGTCCTAAGTATGCAATAAAAAGTAAACAACTTGTAGGAAGTGCAGCTGTTAGTTATATAGATAGAAAACAAAACTCTAACAATTATTATACAAAATATGGAATTGGTGGAGAGTATTACAACTACGCTCCAAAGCTTTCCTATACGTCCTACACGCCATTTGTTAGTTTTAGATTTAGAGACCCAAATAATTTAAGAGATAACAGAAAAAGTTATTTAAACTTTAGATATGTTAATATTGATAGAGAGGTCGATCCAACAGGGGAATTTGAAACGGATGGCGAACCCAAATACAGTATATTTAATGTTAGTTATGGACAAAGAGATCCAAATTTAAAAACCTTTAGCTCTTGGAATACCGATTTACAGTTGGCTAAAAACTTTGGGAAACTCTCTGTTACTTCAGAATTTAGAAAACTTACAGAAGGCAATAGACAATACAATTTACGTTTATATGCTGGAACATTTTTATATAATAATACTTATGAAACTACAGATTTCTTTAGTTTCGCTTTAGATAGACCAACAGATTATTTATTTGATTACGATTATCTAGGTCGCTCTGAGGAAGCCGGTATTTTAAGTCAGCAACTAATAGTATCAGAAGGTGGATTTAAATCGCAGCTAGAACCCGCCTTTGCAAACCAATGGATAACAACAGCCAATGCAAGTACTACAATTTGGCGCTACATAATGGCTTATGGCGATTTAGGTCTGGTTAAAAACCACAATAGCCAACCTAAATTTGTTTATGATGCCGGTATTAGACTTAATTTAGTAGAAGACTATTTTGAGCTATACCTTCCAGTGTATTCTAATTTAGGTTGGGAAATTGCACAACCTAATTACGACCAAAGCATTCGCTTTATCGTGACCTTATCTCCTAAAACATTGCTTAAATTATTTACTAGACGCTGGTATTAAAAAATTGAGTTATTCTCAATCCTATTTTGATAAATTAGTCAATAATATATAATTCGTAATTATTATACCAATTTACTAATTAATTACTACTTTTTAAACACGATTTTCTATTGCAAAAACCACTTTTTTTTGCTAAATTTGTTAATCTAAAAAAAAATACATGAACACAAATTCCGACTTAAAAAAAGCATTATCTTTTAATGATTTTAAAGCACAGGTTTTAGAAGATTATAAGATTGCTGTTATTAGTCGAGAATGTAGCATTTTAGGCCGACGTGAAGTATTAACCGGAAAAGCTAAGTTTGGTATTTTTGGAGATGGTAAAGAAGTACCACAATTGGCTTGGGCTAAAGCCTTTGCAAATGGCGATTTTAGATCTGGATATTATAGAGACCAAACTTTTATGATGGCTATTGGAGCATTAACAATCCAAACATTTTTTGCTGGATTATATGCCAATACAGATTTAACATTAGAGCCAATGTCTGGGGGACGCCAAATGGGCGGACACTTTTCCACGTTTAGTTTAGACAATAATGGAAATTGGAATAATCTTACTAAACAGAAAAATTCAAGTGCAGATATTTCGCCAACTGCAGGACAAATGCCTCGCCTTTTAGGATTGGCACAAGCATCTAAAATTTACAGACACGTAAAAGGTATTAATACAACCAATTTTTCTGTTGAAGGCAACGAAATTGCTTGGGGAACCATAGGGAATGCAAGCACAAGCGAAGGACTTTTTTTCGAAACCATAAATGCTGCAGGCGTTTTACAAGTACCAATGGTTGTAAGTGTTTGGGATGACGAGTATGGTATTTCGGTTCACGCAAAACACCAGACAACAAAAGAAAATATTTCAGAAATATTAAGTGGATTTCAACGCGATAATGAGGCTAAGGGTTTTGAAATACTCCGTGTTAAAGGATGGGATTATGTTGCCTTGATTGAAACGTATCAAGAAGCCGCAAAAATTGCAAGAACAGAACATGTACCAGTTTTAATACATGTTAATGAATTAACGCAACCGCAAGGACACTCAACTTCAGGATCTCACGAAAGGTATAAAGACAAAGACCGTTTAGCATGGGAAGCAAAAACCGACTGTAATACAAAGTTACGTGGTTGGATGATTGAGACAGGTATATCTACAGACGAAGAGCTTACCCTTTTGGAGAAAGAGATTAAAAAAGCGGTACGTGAAGGTAAAAAAGCAGCATGGAATGCGTATTTAAACCCTATTCTAGCAGAGCGTCAAGATCTTTCGGCTATATTATTTAAAGTTTCCACAGTAAGTTCGAATAGAGTATTTATAGAAAATATTAATAATAAGTTATTAGCTATAGTAGAGCCAACTCGAAAAGATTTGACTTCGGCCGCAAGACGTGCTTTAAGATATTTAGTGTCTGAAAGCTCTACTTCTAAAACAGAACTTTTAGAGTGGATAAACGCTTATTTTAAAACTATACAGCCTAAATACAGTTCGCACTTGCATAACGAAACGACTACTGCAGCAAAATATGTAGACGAAGTGTTACCAACTTACGATAAATCTGCAAAAGAAGTAGATGGCCGTATAATATTAAGAGATAATTTTGATGCTATTTTTAGTAAGTATCCAGAAGCTTTAATTTTTGGTGAGGATGCTGGAAATATTGGCGATGTTAATCAAGGTTTAGAAGGCTTGCAAGAAAAATATGGCGAGCTACGTATTGCAGATACTGGTATTCGTGAAGCAACAATTATTGGTCAAGGTATTGGTATGGCAATGCGCGGGTTAAGACCTATCGCCGAAATTCAATATTTAGATTACATCATGTATGCTCTTCAGATAATGAGTGATGATTTGGCTACGGTACATTACAGGACTAAAGGACGCCAAAAAGCACCTTTAATTGTACGAACGCGCGGACATCGATTAGAAGGTATATGGCATTCTGGATCCCAATTAGGTGGCGTTTTAAATCTAATTCGTGGAATTCATGTTTTGGTACCAAGAAACATGACTAAAGCAGCAGGCTTTTATAATACCTTATTGGAAAGCGATGAGCCTGCTTTAGTAATAGAGTGTTTAAATGGATACCGTTTAAAAGAGCCTAAACCCACCAACTTTGGTGCTTTTAAAACACCTATTGGTATTGTAGAAACGGTAAAACAAGGTCAAGATATTACCATAGTATCTTATGGTTCTACATTAAATATTGTACAAGAAGTTGCAAAAGAATTATTGCAGGTTGATATTGATGCCGAAATTATAGATGCACAATCCTTATTGCCTTTCGATTTAAATCATGATGTTGTAAAAAGTGTTGCTAAAACAAATCGATTAATGATTATTGATGAAGATGTTCCCGGTGGTGCATCGGCCTATCTATTAGACCAAATACTAAATAAACAAAATGCTTATCAATATTTAGATAGTGCGCCAAAATTGTTAACTGCAAAGGCACACAGACCTGCTTATGGTACAGACGGTGATTATTTTTCTAAACCATCAGCCGAAGATATTTTTGAAGCCATTTACGGTGTCATGCACGAAGCAGATCCTAAAACATTTTTAAAGCTTAGATAATACACTGTCAGCAAATGTCTATTGTATAATAGCGATAGAATTTTAGCTATAACAGATTTTACGGACATATATATTTACGCATTCTGTGTTATTTGTACAAAACAAACATGCAATGTATACTATAAATTTACCATTCAATTTTATAGGTCTCTTAATCCCTTCAATTCTAATTTTCAGCATTGTTTTTTATTATAGAAAGTAACTTTTTAAAAGTGGCTCATGGAAATTATTTTGGATAAGTCTAACAGTATTAGTTCTACAAACCTAATTATTATCGGATCAGCAACTTTTTTTTATTTTGTCTTAGTTGACCTTGCAAGCATTCAATCTAAACGAAGATAGAATTTTTAGTAACATCGGAACAACAAAGGGCAATCAAGAATGCTATTTCTTTATATAGGAAGGCACTACAGTATTTAAACAGGACTCATTTTTTCTGGAATTATCGCGTTCTTTGTATTCATAACTGGAAAGTTAATTCATTTTAAAATTAGGAAAAAACCTACATACAACGCCTTAAAATGTGTATTGCTATTAAAACAAGTAAAGGCAAATCAGGCAGTTGGTATAACAAGTATTATTAAACTTATAAAATAAATGCTAATTATATCCCTGAAGTTAATTTTTATTATTAGCCGGTTTACTGTAACTCTCAAAGACTTTTATCTGTAATTTATTTACTAACTTTATAGCTTGAAACAGAGTTAGCAATTTTTATTAATGTTAGCCATAATTTAATACTATGAGTTCTCAAGAGCACTTATTAACTACAAGAGATTGGCTAGCAATAGAACGCACTAAACTTGCTAACGAGCGTACCTTTCTAGCATATTTTAGAACTTTTATTGTATTTCTAGCTTCAGGTATAACCATTTTAAAATTAGAATTTTTAACAGAACTAAAAAGCCTAGGTTTTGCATTGGTAATATTGGCACCCTTATTATTAATTATAGGTTTAATACGTTTATTAAAGGTAAAACGAAAAATTAAAAAGCACTATAAAATTTAAATAAATCATAAAATTTTATTTAAAAAAAAACCTGCATAATTGCAGGTTTTTTGATTTTATAGTTCTTAATGTTAATACTGATGTTAGGCTTTTAAAAATTTCATTAAAATAGAATTTAATTCCTCTTTGTGCGTAATATTTAAACCATGAGGTGCATCTTTTATAATTTCTAAAGTTGCATTTTTAATTCCTTCAGCTGCTTGTTTTGCTGATGTTTCAATTGGCACCGTTGCATCTGCATCGCCATGGACAATTAATGTTGGTACCGTAACATTTTTAAGTTCTGGTCTAAAATCGGTATGCATCCAAGCCAAGGCTGCTTCAATTGTTGCTCTAGGTGAGGCGTGTGATGCTACAATAAAGTCATAATCTAACACAGCATCACTAATACGTCCTGCTTTTTTATTGTCTTCAAAATTGTAAAATCCTTTATGAAATTCTTTTAGAAACCCTACTCTATCATTTTCCAAGGCATCTTGGATCTCTTGTAGTGCAGATTCTGGCACGCCATTAGGGTTATCATCTTTCTGTTTTACTAAAGGAATAATACTCGAAATAAGCGCCACCTTAGAAATAGCATCAGCTCCATAATCTGTTAAGTAACGCACCACTTCTCCTCCACCCATAGAAAAACCTACAAGAATAGCATCCTGAAGTTTTAGCGTTTCAATTATAGTATGCAAATCTGTAGCTAGTGTAGAATAATCATAACCATTCCACGGAGATGAGGAAATACCAAATCCCCTCCTATCATAAGAAATACATCTATAGCCCGCTTCTACAATTTTCCAAACTTGGTGTTCCCAAGATTTTCTACTTAAAGGCCAACCGTGGATTAAAATAACTGGCTGTCCGCTTCCATAATCTTCATAAAATAAATCTACTGTTTCTTTACCTTTGGTATTGGTTATAAATGGCATGTTAGTTGTTTTTTAAATTATTAATTTAATTCTACCCTTAAATAGGCTGTTTTAAAAGTAGTAATACTTTAGATTAAAAACTGTTAAAGGAATTTTAATTGTGATAAGTTTAAACTTTGTACCTTTAAAAACTTAAGCATTTTAAAATCATTTTTTTCGCTTACGCGGAAAGATATTTCGGTATGAAAGCAGTATCTGTAGTTACAATAAGAAAAGAATTGAAGCACAAATCTAATGAAGAATTGGCTACCTTGTGTTTACGTTTGTCAAGATTTAAAAAAGAAAACAAAGAATTATTAACTTATTTACTTTTTGAATCTGACAGTGAATCTAGTTATATAGAGACTGTAAAGGCTGAAATTGATGAACAGTTTGATGGTATTACTTCAAACAATTTTTATTATATAAAAAAGAGCGTGCGAAAAATTTTAAGAAATACAAAAAAGTATATTCGCTACTCTTTAAATAAGGAAACCGAAGTAGAACTTCTGCTTTATTTTTGTAAAAAGTTAAAAACTATGAATCCTTCTATTTCTAGAAATGCAACGCTTAATAACCTCTATCATAGAAATATAGAAGCGATAACGAAAAAAGTACTAAAACTCCACGAAGACTTGCAGTATGATTATAATAATGCTATAGAGGGCATGTAACTTTTGAGCCAAGTGAGTATATTCAATAATACCCTTAAAATAAGCCTTAAGTAAACAATTATAAAACAGTATTAATTAAATTAATACGTTCTAGAACATGTTTTCCAACATTTACACCCTGTTTTAAACCATTATCTACTGCTGCCCTATAATGAATACCACCATATAAACGACTAATCGCAGCTTCTTGAGCAGCTTGATTAAAGGAATTAAAAGTTCTGGTTGGCAAGCCATAATCCACTTCGGTATTATCAACAAAACTAAAATTATTGCCAAAAATATTGGTTAAAATTGTAGATGCTGTACCTGAAACTACAGAATGGCCACTTGTATATTCTGGAAATGGTGGCGTTTGTAATAGTGGTTTCCAGTTTTTATCTAAGTGTTGATTAATTAAGGTCTCTGGTCGTATTAAATTACTTCTGTATTTTTCATCCCAACAACTTATAAATGCATCAAATATACCGATAGTAATTAGTGTGTTAGCATGTATAGCATCTTCAAAATTGTAATTACTTTTTTTGCATGCTATTTTAGTGATGCCTACCCAATGTGCTCCTGGTGTTATCTTTTTTATTGCTGTGGTTAAATGACCTGTACTTACGGCTACATAAGGATTACAATCCCAAAATTGAGCTATTTTAATTTCTTCTGCATCATTTCCATTTTTTTTTATAGCGGTTGTAAGAGTATAAACTTCATTTAATTCTTTATAAAAATCACTACCTTTTTCTAGAGAAAACTCAGGGTGATTTTGCGGCTTGTATTGTGTTGCCGAATCTAAGGTTAATGTTCGTAACTTCATCCAATGTGGCTCAATACCGTCCATATACAAAGGCGGTGTTGGTTGCCATCTTGAACTGTCGTCTACATTTACTATAAACCTCGACATCGTTCGCGTTTGGCTATAATTGTCTTGGTGCATCCAATCACTTATATGTTTTGCAACTTCAATTCCGTAGGCTTTAGAAGCTTCAAATTCGAGCTTATTGGTCTTTTTCCAAACTGCATATAAAGAATCTTGATAGTTATTAATAAAATCTTGAGTAAACACCAATTGTTTACTTAATTCCATATAAGCAACAATTGCAGAAGCGTCTAAATTTACATTCGTATCATTTGCTTTCGGAATGGCTTTAAGCGATTTAATTTTTGTGGATAACGCATTATATTTGTCATGTTTTTGAGCAATAATTTCGTAGGCTGCAATATTTGGGTAAACATAAATTCTGCTAGCAACTGGTGGTGAAAAGATATCATTCACCATCGTTTGGGTTAGCTTATCTACAATATCAAAATAGTTTTGTGAAGTTATAACAATAGGCTTCGCCTGCTTTTTGCAACTTGCGAACAAAAGCATAATACAACTAATAATTAATAAACACTTGTCCTTTTTTTTTCTGTTAATAATCACAATTATACTTTTAATGTTCACCAAAACTACTTAAATTCTTCATCATAATAAACAGTAGCATCATCTAAAAGCATTTGCATTGCTTCTTTTTCTAAAGCAACACGTTTCTCGTCCCATTCTAAGTAATCGATACAATCTTTTAAAACTACTTGTAAATATTTAGAAACACTATCTATATTAAAGTATAAACGTCCCGTTCGTCTTACAAAAAAATCAGTAAGACTATTAGTCATTTCGTAGTGAATACAATACCACAATTCTGCCCTAATTAATCTTTCCTCCGCTGACCCATCAATATAATTAAATTTCTCAATAATTTTATTTGCTTTTTTGCCAAATGTTGAGCATAGATACCAAGCATAATAATTATCATTAATCCCGACTTTAGATAAACTTTTTTCCAATTCTTTTTGATAGTCTTGCACTTCTTTAGCTGAATGCATCGAAGGATTAACCAACTCTATTTTTTCGGTTGAGGATTTTTTTAGTTTTTCCTTTCGTTTTTTTGGCATCGTTTTATAAACTGCATCAATAACACGATGTGCCATTTTACGATAACCTGTAAGCTTTCCGCCGGCAATGGAAATTAAGCCACTTTCTGAAACAAATATTTCATCTTTTCTTGATAACTCCGAAGGATCTTTTTCTTCTTCGTGAATTAAGGGCCGTAATCCTGCCCAATTAGATTCTATGTCTTCCATTGTTAAATTAACTTCTGGAAATGTGTGGTTTGTTGCTTTTAATAAATACTCTGCATCCATTTTTGTGGCAACGACGCGTTCTAAATTTCCTGAATAATTAGTATCTGTAGTACCAACATAGGTACAGCGACCTCGCGGGATAGCAAAAATCATTCTACCATCTTCCACATCGAAATAAACAGATTGCTTTATGGGTAGTTTTTTAAATGGAAATACAATATGCACGCCTTTTGTTAAATGCAAATACTTATTAGTCATAGATTGGTCTTTCTTACGTAACAAATCTACCCAAGGTCCAGTTGCAGAAACGTAATTATGTGCCGTAATATTTAATTTTCTACCGGTATTATTATCGATACAATTTAGGCTTTCAATTTTAGAATTGCTATCGTAAACAAAAGACTCCATTTCGCAATAATTAACAATTATTGCACCAAATTCGGCTGCTTTTTTAAGAATTTCGACTGTTAACCTGGCATCGTCTGTTCTATATTCTGCATAGTATCCACTACCTAATACCACGTTATTATCTAGTAATGGTTCTTTAGCTAACGTTTCTTGTTTATCTAACATTTTACGCCGGTCTACTCCACCAACATTAGCTAACATATCATAAACTTTAAGCCCAATGGATGTCATCATTTTACCATAAGTTCCACCTTCAATTAACGGTAACAACATTTTTTCTGGAACCACTAAATGCGGTGCTAATTTATGAACTATAGCACGTTCTGAACCAGATTCTCTTACTAAACTAATTTCTAATTGCTTTAGGTAGCGTAAACCACCATGAATTAATTTTGTAGACTTATTACTTGTGCCAGATGCAAAATCGTTTTTTTCTATTAAACAGACACTCATACCTCTAGACGAGGCGTCTAATGCTATACCTGCACCAGTAACTCCTCCACCAATGATGATTAAATCGAAGGTTTTAGATTTTACCTGTTTAAGTTGTTTTTCGCGATCAAGAATTGAAAAACGCATCGCTTTAAATTTTACTTTATTCTTTTTAAGACTCTTTGTACGTTCAATAGCGTTTTGCCAACCTTTATACTTTTTCCTTCTTGCTTTTGCTTTCATTTTAGGCACAAAAACAGTATCCACTTTACGAATGCTATCTATATCATTATTGGTCCAAATACCCGCCTTTATTCCAGCTAAAAGCGCTGCACCAAACGCTGTAACTTCAATCATTTGTGGTCTTTCTACTTCAACATTTAACATGTCTGATTGAAACTGCATCAAGTAATTATTTGCACTTGCGCCACCATCGACTTTTAATGTTTTCATTTCTTTACCACTATCCTTTATCATAGCGGTAATAACATCCCTAGTTTGGTAAGCTAAGGCCTCTACTGTGGCCTTTATTAGCTCGTTTTTACCAGTATCTAAAGTCATGCCGTAGATACTACCCTTTGCTTTGTGGTCCCAATAAGGTGCTCCTAAACCTGCAAAAGCTGGCACCACATAAACCCCCTTAAGTGGCGGGATACTATTACAGACCGCTTCAGTTTCTGATGCATTATTAATGAGTTGCATTTTATCTCGCAACCATTGTATGGATGCACCACCAACAAAAATACTACCTTCTAAGGCGTATTGTATGGCTTCCGATGCTAGGCTACAAGTTAATGTTGTTAGCAATCCCCTTTTAGAACTCACTTGCTTTTTGCCAATATTAAGTAACATAAAGCAACCTGTACCATAAGTGTTTTTGGCAATACCAGATTTAAAACCACCTTGACCAAAAAGCGAGGCTTGTTGATCTCCAGCGACTCCATAAATTGGTATTTGCAAATCGTTATACGCTATACTGCCAAAATCTGAAGACGATTTTTGAACACTTGGTAATATTGATGCTGGTATATTTAAAGCTTTTAGCATGGTGTCGTCCCAACCTAAATTTTTAATGTTGTAGATTAGTGTTCTTGAGGCATTAGTATGATCTGTAACATGCTTTTTTCTGTTGGTAAACTTATAAATTAACCAACTATCTACAGTCCCAAAACAAAGCTTACCAGCTTCAGCTTTTGCTCTTGCGCCTTCAACATTATCTAAAATCCATTTTAATTTCGTGCCAGAAAAATAAGAATCGATTACTAATCCTGTATGTTCACGAACATAATCCGATAGTCCTTTTTGTTTTAATTCGTCGCAAATTTGCGTAGTGCGCTTATCTAACCAAACAATGGCATTATAAATTGGCACTCCTGTTTCTTTATCCCAAACCACAGTTGTTTCACGCTGGTTTGTAATACCAATAGCAGCAATACTTTCTGGATTAATACCAGACTCTTTAATGGCCTGATTAAAGGTTTCTAATTGGTCGTTATATATATCTAAGGGATTATGTTCTACCCAACCTGGTTGTGGGTAATGTTGTATTAGTTCTTTTTGTGCAATGGTTTTTATTTGTCCTTTGTCATCAAAAATAATCGTTCTAGTACTTGTTGTGCCTTGATCGAAGGCTACTACATAATTCTTCTTCATCGCTTAAGATTATTATTTATCTAAAAATAAAATATGTGCTTAAAACCATAATTGTGATAATAAGTCCTACAGTTTTAGCATGTTTCCATGGTGTTACATCAATCTGTTCTGTAATAGTTGGAATGTAAATATCCGTTTTGGGTTTTAATTTTCCTATTACTAACATAATAACAATATTTAGTACAAAAAGAATACCCATAATATGAAGGAAATGAGGATAAGCAGCTGCTTTAATAAGCTCCAATTCTTTGGTGTTGGTTATTCCATTTATTGCTGCTTCTACTAAAGCACTATCTACAAAAATTGGACTTAAAACAAATTGACTAACCAAATACATTACCACACCAAAGGTTAAAACTATTTTTGCTCCTAACGCTGGCACGCGCTTAGTTACAATGCCTATAGTAACAACAGCTAAAATTGGTACGCTTAAACTCCCCAAAGATTCTTGAATATATGCAAATAACCCATCTGGCGCGTTAGCTATAAAAGGTGCAATGCCCATTGAGATTATAGCCAATATAAAACCAAAGAGTTTACCCGCTTTTACCGTTTGTTTTTCGGTAGCATCTTTTTTAAAATATTGCCTGTATAAATCGAAACCAAATAAGGTTGCACTACTGTTTAATAAACTATTAAACGAACTAAGAATTGCTCCAAATAGAACTGCTGCAAAAAAACCTAAAAATGCGCCAGGTAAAACTTTACGCACTAGGGCAGGATAAGCTTGATCTGCATGTTCTAAATTACCTTGAAACACATGCCAAGCAATAATACCTGGCAATACTACAATTACTGGTATTAAAAATTTTACAAAACCGGCTAAAATCATTCCTTTTTGTCCTTCTTTTAAACTTTTAGCACCAAACACACGTTGCAAAATAGATTGGTTTGTTCCCCAATAATACATTTGAGCAATCATCATTCCTGTAAAAATAGTTCCAAAAGGAATAGAGGCATCCGCGCCACCAACTGCATTAAATTTTTCTGGATTAGTATTCCAAAGCGTACTTAAACCTTCTGATACATTTCCATCCCCAATAAGCATTAATCCAAAAATTGGAATTAAAAGTCCGCCAATTAATAAACCTATTGCGTTTACTAAATCTGAAACCGCAACAGCTTTTAAACCACCAAAAATGGCATAAATTATACCTATAACACCTATCGATAAAACGCAAACCCAAATAACCCCAGAATCGGACATGTTTAATGCAGTAGGCAGATCGAACATTGTACTAAAAGCTAAGGAGCCAGAATAAAGGATGGTAGGTAGTAAAACTATACCAAAAGCTATTAAAAATAAAACAGACAGTATGGTTTTAGTTTGCCTATCAAAACGTCCTTGAACGAATTCTGGAATGGTTGTAATTCCAGAACGCATATACTTTGGCAACAAATAAATAGCCGTGAAAATCATGGCAATTGCAGCTAAAGTTTCCCACGCCATAACCAATACTCCTTCTGTAAAAGATTGCCCATTTAAACCCACAATTTGTTCTGCCGATAGATTTGTCAACAATAAAGAGCCTGCAATAGTTATGGCTCCAAGGCTTCTTCCGCCGAGGTAATAGCCTTTTGCAGAACTTTCGTCGGTTCCTTTTGTGGCATACCAAGCAATAAAAGCTACTAAAAGTGTAAACCCAATAAATGAGATAATAGATAATGAATCCATAAGCTTAGTTCTTTTTAAGTTGAATTAATCCGCATGCAGGAATTTCAAATTCTTGAATGCCCTTAGATAATTTAGTTTTTTCTTGACTTATTTTTTCACCTTTACAATTAAAAATAGTCGCAGTAAAGTCTCTTGCATCTAAAATATATTTAACAACAATTGAGCTTGTTAATTTTGCATTTATAATATGGATTATATCTGCCTCTTCTTTAATTAAAACCACATGATCATCATAAACACCAATAATTAAGTTTCCATTTTTAGACACTTGTTTTAAAGGATAATTTGCTAACGGGCGTGACGGTATAAAATGTCCTGTTGTAATAGTCTCTTTATTATTATTCCAGAAATTAGTATAGAATTTAATCATTTTTAAATGTTCTTTTGGCACCTCTCTTAACATGACCGAAATTTGAGGCACACCAAACAAAGTATTTACCAATTGTAATGCCGCAACTTCTAAACTTTCGTCGCCATGCCAAGTAATCATATCGCTATGCACAGCAGTGTTTCCTGCTAGCATCTTAATATCTGTTATGCGCACGCGATTCATTACAGCATCTCCTGGGCAATCGAAAGCACGAAACATGTTACCGTATTTGCGCATGGCTGGTCCAGTGTATTTTTGCCTAAACTCAATAAATACTTCAGGGTTTATATTGCGTAGTGTGTACATTACATCTGTTAATAATCTATCTACCGCTTCATTAATAGAGTGATAATCCATTTGATTGTTCTTCTCTTTTACAGTATCGGGATAGAGTTTAAAGTCGTCTATAAAATCGAGTTTAAAGCCGTCTAAATTCCATTCTATTAAAGCATTTTTATAAATATTTATAAGGTACGCTCGAACGTCTGGATAACGTGGATCGAATACTGGTGCCCAGCGATGATTTTCGGTTAAAAATTTGCCTTTAAAACGTTTGTAGGCTCTAGAATGCTTGCCGCAAAAAGGCACAGAATACCAGAACCCAACTTTCATTCCTGTAGCATGAACTTGATCTACAAACTGTCGGGTTTTAAATAAGCGTTCGGGTTCCCAATCGCCTGTATAATCATAGCCACGATTGCCATCATTTGTTTGCCAGCCATCGTCTATAACTATAGACTTGTACCCTAAACTATATGCAAGTTTAGATTCTTCAATTAAAGCAGTCTCTTCTAAGTTTTGGTGAAATTGATACCACGTTGAGTATAAAGGTGCTTGCGCTATTTCTGGCACGTAAGCGGGCTTTAAATCTTCGTATGCTTCCCACCATTTTGAAACGTCCCGAATGGCTTCAGAAAAATGTTTTTCTTCAGAATCTATTCTCAATTGAATGTTAAAAGTATTCAATTTTGAATGACGTTCTGAAAACATCGTCACGTGGCAATAAAAACAATCATCTTCTTCTCGTATAACTGCATCTAGTTCTAATTTGTTAATTGCGTTAGAACAAGAAAAAGTATGTCTATTTTCATCATTATTTCCAAACAATGAAATAATAGGGGAATCTATAGAAATGCGAGATTCCATAGGTAACAATTCCCAATCGGCTTGAATGCGTTTTGCAAAATCTGTGGTTGGTTTCCAAATGCCTTTAATGTTGTGTGCAGGGATTTTCCATTTTACAGTAATTGGTCCTGGAATTTCAGGTGTAACAGCAGTTATACTTATATCGTAAATCGCTACACCTTTTTTATTTGAAATAGTGCTTAATTGTGTTTTAAAATTAGTTGAATGCCCAACAATTTGAATTTCCTTTTCTGTAACGATGTGGTTTGCTTTCATCACTTTTTAGCGTTTTCGTTAATTATAAAAATTTTAGCTTTAGTATTATTTTGAGAAGCGATTATCAACTCTTCTCCTGTATTAGATTGTATTGAGGTAATATGATGCGATTGTTCTGGCACGTAAAATCCTGATGCTGTGTTTTTTATAATCTTAAAGCCTTTTTTACTTCCTTTTAAATACACACCAATAAGTGCATCACTTAGTCCGTAGTTGGTTTCAGCAGTTAAATCGTTACCAACAAGTAAGGCGTCTAAATAGCCATCTTTATCTATATCTTTTACTAAAATATCATTTATTGGTGCTATTTGGCACTCTTCTGGAAGCCGTGTTATTTTATAGTTTCCGTTGCCTAAATTTTCGATATAACTGCTTGAAAACGTTGTTGCTTTTAAAGTTTCTTCATCTAAATTTTTAATGTTAAGCAACTCGGTGAAATTAACTTTAGAAAAAGCTTTATAAGTTAAATAACGGTCTTTTAGTTTTACTAACTGCTTCATGACATCGTCACGAGTTTGTACTGGTAATAGCGCATTATTTGTTGGATCGTTATAATATTGAGCTACAATAGGATCTATGCTTCCATTGTTATCAAAATCTTTATTATAAATGTAAACTGGTTTGTTGGGTTTTGGCATTACAAAACCATTTTCACCTTGATTTCCTGCTATAAAATCGATATCACCATCATTATCAAAATCTCCAGTTGCTATAGTATTCCACCATCCATAAGTTTCTACATTTTCGCCCTTGATGTTTATAAAATTTGGTTTAAATTTTTCAAGCGTTCCTTTATTATTGATAAACACAGTAATTGGCATCCATTCGCCAACCACAATTAAATCGTCCCATCCATCTTTATTGATATCCTGCCAAGTGGCATCTGTAATCATCCCTAAGTTTTGAAGGACATCATTTTTAACCGCTTTAAAACTATGTGAATTATTCATTAATAATTGACTTTCTGGTATTTGCGGATAGCTTCCACTTACCACTCGACTACCAACAAAAAAATCTATATCTCCATCTTTATCAAAATCGTTTGGTCTCACACATGCTGTTACATTCGTTGAATTTGGCAAAACGTTTTGGGCTAAACTAAAATAGCCTTTACCATTATTTAGGTAAATTCTGTCTTGTAATTCTTTGGCATTTTTTAAAAATTCTGTGCCACCACTGGAAACGTACAAATCTAAATCATCGTCATTGTCGATATCAATAAAAACAGCGTCTGTATCTTCAAAAGCATTATCTAATTCTTGTTTTAGTTTGTAAACGCCCTGTTTATTTTGAAACCAGATGCTTGAAGCTTCACCTTTACTTCCTCCAATAAACAGCTCGTCTCCCTTAACACCATCTATATTTGCCGACGCAATACATGGTCCAAACTTAGAATACTGCCGCATTAATAGATGTTGAGACACATAATCGTGACCACTATTTTCTTTGTGTTTAAAGTTTAAGGCAGGAGATACATCGCTTAAAATTGTTTCTTTTAATTTTAATTTATTATTTTGATTGGAAGCCGAAGTTATAGCAACCTCCACAACCGTATTGATTGCAACATTTCTAATTCTAGATACACTTGAGTTGGGCCAGACTACTTGTAATGAATCTACTTTAGAAGCTGATGATAAACCAAAATGGATAATAGGTTCCATAGAAGACAAATAGCCTCTAATAATGGATTGGTATTGGTGTTGTGGTTTACCATTTTGCCAAACCGTTATTTTTGAACCAATTCCTTTTTTATTTTGTTTTAGCCCTTTTAATTTAATCCTTAAATAGTTGTTTTTTAATGCTTTATCGGTATTATTTTTTATTACGAAGGCTTTTTGATTAATATTATTTACTACTAAATCTAAGTCGCCATCGTTATCTAAATCTGCGTAAGCGACACCGTTAGAATAAGATTTTTTTGAAGCCACCCAATCGGTACTAACCTCATTAAATTTTAATCCACCTGTATTTTCATAAAAATAGTTTGGCAAATCTACACCTGGTGTCTCATTTAATAGATCTCTAAGCTTTTTAATTCTTGCTTTTGGGCTACCAAACATTGTGCTTTGTGTGGAGAAGTTTATAAAATCTAAATCGGTTAAATCTTTTACATAACCATTGGTGATGTATGTATCTTTATCGCCATCATTATCAAAATCGGCAAGAATTGGTGCCCAACTCCAATCTGTTGCAGACATTCCCGACATATAGCCCACCTCACTCGCTTTTAAAACCGAATCGTTAAGCATACCATTATGCAACTGTAAGGTGTTATGCATAAATTGTGATGCATAATTATTACGTTTAGACAATATATACTTATCGTAATTCATAGTACCCAACATGCGCTTTTGTCGCTCGCAACTTTCTGGCAGCATATCTAATACAAAAACATCTGGATACGCGTCGTTATTAATGTCTGCAATATCAACACCCATAGCATTATAAGTAAGATGATTTAGAATTTGCTTATTACTTTCAGTAAAACCATTGTGCTTTTTAGTGGCTTTATTTACACCATTATTAATGTATAATAAATCCTCGGTTATAAAATCGTTAGAAACATATAAGTCTGGAAAATTATCGTTATTAAAATCTTGAATACTTACACCTAAAGAAAACCCTTTATGCGTAATACCTAAACTATCTGAAACGTTTGTAAAAATAGGATGTTTAGCACCTTTTTTAGTCTCATTTTTAAGCAAAACATCTATGAGGTGATTTGGCATGTAGTGTTTAGGAACTGGCGAGTTTTTATCGAATTGTACATTACCATTGTGCGCAATAAAGACATCTAAATCTCCATCTGCATCAAAATCGAAAAACACAGCTTGTTGGCTGTAATTACCATCGTTTAATTGGTATGCTTTTGCTTGCTCTAAAAAAGTAGGAACATTTTGCTTGTTTAGTCCTTGATTTACAAAAAGCAAGTTGTCGCAATCGTTGTTACAATTGGAACCACCAACACTTAAATAAATATCGTCCCAACCATCGCTATTAATATCTACAATAGAAACTCCTGTTACCCAGGTATTTGTTTTAAAATTTGATATTTCAGAAAGGTCTTGAAATTTAAAATCGCCGAGATTTAAATAAATTTTTGAAGACTCTTGATTTCCTGTAAATACAACATCTGAAAGTCCGTCGTTATTAAAATCACCAATACCAACGCCCCCTCCATTATATGAATATTGAAAATTTACAACGTTAATAGAATCGTTTTCGGTGATAGTATTTTTAAAATGAATGTTAGACTTTGAAGCTTTTATATAAGTGAATTTTTTCTTTGCATTTTCTGTAGTACAAGAAAAAAAAAGAAAAAATAAGAGACTTAATAAAGCGATATGTTTCAATAGAAAAAATATAATATTAATTAAAATATAAATTGAACAAAAGCCAAGTTTAACTTAAACTTGACTTTTAATCAATAAAAAACTAATTCAAGTAGCTATAAAAACGACTTAACTTATTAATAACCTGGATTTTGGTCTAAGTTAGGATTTGAATCTCTTTCTGAATTTGGAATCCAAATAAATTCGTGCTTACCCACTTGGTACGTTCCACCACTTAATGACTTTGGATGGTATGATTGCGAACCATTCGTAACATGTAGCGAGGTTCCTCCTAGATAATCATCTGCAAGATTCCAACGTACTAAATCGAAGAAACGGTGACCTTCGCCAGCTAATTCCATTGCACGTTCATCTATAATTGCTTGACGCATATCTGCTTGGTTTAATGTAGTTGCAATTGGCGCTAAACCGGAACCTGGTCTTTGTCTTACCATGTTTACAAATCCGCCGGCTGCAGCCGTCATACCATCTTCATTTAAAGCTTCAGCTAACATTAATAATACATCTGCATACCTAATAATCCTCCAATTATTACCAACGTTAGTGCCTAAAAAATCTACCTCTCCTCTGGTTCCTAAATCCATTCCCGAATATTTTTTAGAAAATATCGGCTCTACTGATGCATCTGTAGCTACAGGAATATCGTCAACAAAATCGGTATTAAAAGCAACACCTCCATAACCCGTAGCACCTGCATAGTTGTAGGCTAAAGTTTCGTTTCTTCTAAAGGTATCACCATTAAACTCGAATAACTCTTTTAACCAAGGATTTACTACGTGACTTTGGTCTGGAGATTTAGCGGGTGGTGCATAATCTATATGGTAGTTACCCATTGTTCCGGTTTGTGGAATATCTGATCCCCAAACAAAATTTGCTTGGCCTAAAAACTGTAATTCGAATACAGATTCTGAGTTGTTTTCATTTGTAGTCGAAAAATTATCGCCAAATTGAGATGCTGGCAATAAACTATACTGGCCTACCAAATCGTCTAAAGTGGTATGTGCATTTTCCCATTGCCCCATGTATAAATAACTTTTTCCCTTTAAAGCTGTTGCTGCTCCAGATGTTGGCCTTCCAAGGTTTTCGCCTGTCCAAGTTGCTGGCAGCATGCCTTCTGCCATTTCTAAATCACTAATAATCTGATTCCAAACATTTTGTACTGGTGCTTGATTTACTAAAAGATTATCTAAATCTGGCAAGTCTGTTATTAAAGGCACGTTACCATATAAGTTAAGCAAATACCAATAATCGAAGGCTCTTAAAAAATAGGCTTGTCCTACCAATGCGTTTCGATCTTGAGCTGGAAGACTTGTAGACGTGTTAATTATTATATTATTACATCTAGCAATAGACTTGTATAATTCTTGCCAAGGTTCTGTTGCCCAGCGATCTCCTGGGTTTCCTTGAAATGTTGACATTGCTGTATTCGATCCAAAAGGAAAAATATTAAATTCGTCTGAACGTAACATGGCTCCTGTATGCACAATTCTTCCCCAGAAAAATGTTCCGGTAATTGGGTGAAACGCACCATTTACAGCTGCTTCTACTTGTTCTAATGATGTTCCAAAATTTCCTGTAGACGTAGCGTTGTCGTTGGTCTGGTTTAAGATATCGTCTGAACAACCAGCCACTATAAATACCAATGCTAGTGTAACGACACTTAATATTGATTTAATTTTTGTTATATTTTTCATATTCTATTTTTTTTATTTTAAAAACTTGCTTGTAATCCAAAGCTAATTGTACGAGCGTTAGGGTAGGCTCTTGCATCTAATCCTCTACCTAAAAGCGGATTTACATTAGATCGTAATCCAGGCACACCAGAATTTATGCTTGCTCGACCACCATTAGTAGACGCCACATCCGGATCGTAACCACTGTATTTAGTAATAACGAATACGTTTTGCACGTTTAACGAGAACCTTACATTATCTACCCACTCACCAATAGCGCCATCTTTTAAATTATATCCAATTTCTATATTTTTTAATCTAAAATACGAACCATCTTCTACAAAGAAAGAAGAAGGTGCTTTATTATTAGCCGGATCATCTACAGTTGCTAATGGAATATTTGTAATGGTATTTGTTGGTGTCCATGAATTTAAAACATCACTTAACTTACCACCATCTTGCCAAAGTATATTATAATAACGACTTAAATTGTAAATTTCGTTACCTTGAACTCCATTAAAAATGAGATTAAAGTCGATGTTTTTATATTCTCCACTAATATTAAAACCATAGGTAAAATCTGGTGTTGGATCTCCAATTTCGGTAATGTCTCCATCGTCTATTGTGCCATCTCCATTGGTATCTACTCTAACAAAATTTCCTGTTGAAGGATCTACATTATCTTCTACAACAAAACCATAATAAGCACCAACTGGAGCGTTAGCTCTTGTTTGATTTACAACTCTTAAATCCTCGTCAATTCCAGGGCCAAAAATGGTAGCAGGAATATCTTTTGCTTCGTTTTTTAAATTAAAAGAAAAGTTAGTACCAATGCTGTACTTAAAGTCTCCTTCGGATTTACGATAACTTAAATCAAATTCAAAACCATTATTAATTAAAGTACCAGCGTTTCTTGTTACTGGCAAACTTACACCAGCAGTAGAGGGTACACTAATTGGTACTAATGCGTCTTCCACATTTTTGGTATAATAATCTGCAGTAAATTTAATTTTATTATCTAGAAAAGCCATGTCAAGACCTACATCGAAGGTTTTAGTAGTTTCCCAAACTAAATCGTCATCAGCAAGTGTTGTTTGTGCTAAACCTGTTGCAACATTTCCACCAAAACTTGTGTTTGATTGATTGGCTAGAAACACTGCTTGCGTAGGATAAAACTCGTCTGGATAAGACCCTAATTCTCCGTAAGACGCTCTTAACTTAAAAAAGCTAATGGTTTCTGAATTCCAAAATTCTTCACTACTTATGTTCCATGCTCCTGAAAAAGCTGGAAAATAACCCACTCTATTCGATTCTGCAAATCTTGAAGACGCATCACGTCTCACTGTAGCAGAAAATAAATATTTATTATCGAATCCGTAATTTAATCTACCAAAGTAAGATAACAAGGCTGCTTTATTGTCTTGTCCTAGACTTTGTGTAATAGAGGTTAAAGCACTTGCTACTTTAATAGTATTTGCAGGTGTGCCTTCTCCATATAAACCATTACTTCTTTGATTTTCAATAAATCTAGTATGACCTAAAATAACGCCTACCTTATGTTTATCATTGAATGTGTTGTTATAAGAAATTGTTGGTTCAAACAACAGGTTAATATCATCTTGATTAAAATTTGTTAAATCGTTTAATACATTAACATTTCGAATAGGATCTATACTATTACCACTATTTTCTGGATTTGTCATTAAATAGGTAGGTGTAAACTGAAAATTTCTTCTATTTCTATAATCGAGACCTACATTAACAGAAGCTGTAAACTCATCTGATAATGCGTAATCTAATTTTAAGCTAGAAAACAATGTTCTTGTAGTTTCTAAATTTTCTTCTAAAGAAGCTAAACCAAATTGATTCACTCCACCTGGGCCATTTATAGGCTCAGTTGGTCCTGCAAAACCACCATCGTTATTAGGATTTGAGAATGCTATTGTCGGCGCTGAAGTTCCATCGAAGCCATACCAATTATTCTCTTGTAATTTACCTTCAGTTAATCCTAAGGATTGTGTTAATTTAAATTTTCCAATAGTATGAGATGAATTAAAACGCGCATTCAATCTTTTAAATCCTGACCCAACTAATATACCGTCCTGGTTGAAATAGTTTACAGACCCAAAGTATGAAGAATGTTCTCCACCACCAGACAGTGTTATACCATAATCTTCTACAATACCATTTTGAAGCGATTCTGCTTGCCAATCTGTATTAATGCCGTTCCATGCTACTGTTTCTGAGGAGCCATCGTTTTGAAAACGTTGATTTAAATAACCAGTATATTGTTGCCCATCAATAAAATCTAATCTTTTACTAGGTGCATCAACACCTATTCTAGAGTTGAAGGTAACGCTTAAATCTCTGTTTTTTCTACCATGACTTGTTGTAATTAAAACCACGCCATTGGCAGCTCTAGATCCATATATTGCAGCTGCAGCTGCGTCTTTTAAAACAGAAATATCATCAATATCTTTGGGGTTTATGTAATCCATATTATCCACGAACAAGCCATCAACTATATATAAAGGCGCTGCATTACTTAATGAATTTATTCCACGGATAAACACATTAGCAGATCCTCCTGGTTGGCCACCAAAACTCTCTACTTGAATACCTGGTATTTGCCCCTGTAACGCTGTAGTTGGATTACTTGCAATAACGCTTACGATATCTTTTCCTTTAATTGTACTAATAGCACTAGTAGATTCTCGTTTACTTGAAGTACCGTAGCCTATAAGCACAATTTCGTCTAAAGTTCCTGTGTCTTCAATCATTGAAATGTTTAGCGGGTTTTGCCCATTATAGATAACTTCTTGCGTTTGGAAACCAACATAACTAAAAAGTATGGTGTCCCCTAAATTAATATTTTGCAAGGTGTAATTTCCATCAAAGTCTGATGTTGTTCCATTAGATGTTCCCTTTACAGAGATGTTAACACTTGGAAGAGGCATATCTCCTTCAGAAATACTACCTGAGACCGATTGAGCATTTAGTGCAAAACCTATTAAAGATATGGCGATGCAAAATAACAGTCTTACTCTTTTTTTATTCATAAGATTTAATTTAAGGTTAGAGGTTTTTTATTTTGGTTAACATTATTTTCATTAGTAAACATAATACCGATTTGCTAAAAAAACAAAATCGTGATACACCATGCTACTTGCAAATATATATTAAATTATAATACAATTAACAATTTAATAAAAAAAAGTATATAATATTAGCAATAACCCACTATTTAAGTATGATAATTACGTATAATAGAATTATAAAAAATAACACACATATAGCGTAATACAGTGTTTCTAGTTTGTTTGTAAGACTGTAAAAGAAGATTGATTTATGTATTAAAACGCTGTCTACAATGTAAGTATTGAGAAAAGCGAAACTTAATTTATTAAAGATTTATGGAATTACAACACTAGCAAAAATAATTGGAGATACATCTAAAACTAATGTACTTACAAACTAGTATATTTAAGTTATAAAGAATTTCTTCTTTTAGTTTCAGAGGGTATTATTCTATGTATTCTTGTTTGGTGTTTAACAAATGCAGCAGATTCTTGAGCCATTTTTCTAAAATCTGCAGAAATAGTAGTTATTCCTCCAAAAATTATTTCTTTAACTGCATTATCATTATGCGCTAATATACCAACATCTTTGCCAATCTTAAATTCTGCATATTTACAATCTCTTAACACCTGCCATAAATGTGTATCGCTAACAAAAAAATACAGCGTATTAGATTTTACGCTACCTCGCTTATACTTTTTTTCAATACCGCCCTTAATATTATAAGCTTTAATAAACCGAGTAAAAGCATTTTTTATACCTTGTGGGTAATCGGCATCTTCTCTATAAAAAAGAATCATTTTACTGTATTTGTTAATAGCAGTTAATAACTCTTCTAAACGCCGGTAAGTTGAATGCTCAAACTCTTGTGAAATATACGAATATTCCTTTGGCATTTCTACAAACCTATCTACAACTAAAAGTTTCTCTGAAGGTATATTTATTAAAATACTTTGCATCTCTGGAACAGGTATTGGTGCAATTACATACATTCCATATTTTCCAGAAACTGTATTAATTATATTTTTAAAAACTTCTAAATTATAATGATGAAAAAAAACATCTATGTGGTACTTTTTTCCTAATTCTTGTCTAAATGTATTGTAAAAATCCTCTTGAAAAGAGTGAAATGCAAATAATAAAAGTGCTACTTTTAATTTTACCTTTGTATTCGTATTAGAGATGTAATAGCCTTTAGAATTTTTAGATTCCACAAGACCTCTATTTTTAAGCTCTTCGTATGCTCTAACAATTGTTTTACGAGCAAAACCAACACCATTAACCATACTATTAATAGATGGTAAACGATCTCCTTTTTTTAAAATTTCGTCATTAATGGCATTTATTATACCACTAACCAACTGCTCATGTTTGGAGCGTAAGCTTTCATCATTTAATTCTTTTATTTTATTAAACAAAGTTTCCATTTAAACATTGATGGTTTATAAAATCAAAGTTAACACCTTTAATTACTAATTAAATACAATTTTTTGTCAATTATAGACTAGAGTATTTCGTTTCTATTTTTTCACTCTTTTCAGTTTGTGCATAAGCAGCAAAAGTCATAAAAGATAAAATTCCGAGTAAAATGTTTTTTGTTTTCATAATTTTTGATTTTTGGTTTAAATTAAAGCTAACATGATTATACTTGGTTGCTATTCAACACTTATCTTATAAGCATCAACTGTATTAGCAAAAAAGGTGGGTATTAATAGAATATTACGCTTGGAAATAATGGCAATATCTGCAGCATTAATTTTAGCCTTTTTAGTATCTAAAATTTTTGTTGCTGCTGCACCTTTTAAATCTTTAGCAGCAAAATAAACTTCACCCGCCCAACTAGAAACTATATAACCTTCAGCGATAGCAACAATACCATCTCCGCCTCGTATTCCTTTAGCAATTAGTGTTTCGGCTATAGTCTCCTTATTAATTGCTATTAAATGACCTTTACTATAGGATACAGCAATTATGCTATTATTTTCTACTAAAATACCATTTGGGTTAAAGTCTGTAAATGATTTCCATGTTGACACTTGGTTGTTACTAATTTTATGAATTTTATTATCATAAGTATCAGTAATATAAATAGTGCCTTGAGCATCGATAGCAATATCATTTAAAAATTTTGCACCTTCAATATGGTAGCGCTTTTCTATTGTTGCTGTTTCAATATCAATTTTTATAACTTCATCAATATCTGCAACAAACAGTTTACCCTTGTATATAGCCTGTCCTTTTGGTGCGTTTAATCCTGTTACCCAATTTAGTTTTATTACTTTTCCATCTGTATCTATACACGATAATGTACCATCTCCATCCTTAGCATTAGGCGGAATTTTACCAATATTAGACACATAAATAGTTTTATTATTAGGATTAAAACAAACAGCTTCAGGAATTGCAAGTGTTGAATCGGTTTTCCATAAATATTTCAAAACTACTGTCTTTGTTCTATTTTCTGTTGTTAAAATACCCGAACCTGCTTGTTTTTTAGAATCTTTACAAGACATGACTAAAAATACCAATGGTAGGACTGTATATTTTAATAGTTTCATGTTTAAAAACGGTTTTAAGTATTAATTGCTTTTTAAAAAATTAAAATTATAACCCATAGCTAGTTAATTAAAAATCTTAGCCAAAAATTCCTTCAGTAACCCTTTTTGAGGAACAGCATTGGAATTCACACCTTTACACTTTAAATCGAACTCGCGAATGATTGCAATAATGCCACTTACTTTACGCATTGGAAAATGACGTGCTGCTTCTAAATAATCGCTTACAAAATAAGGATTAACACGTAAGGCAGAGGCAACACTTCTTGGCGACTTGTCGTTCATACCATGCAATTGTAACAACTGAGAGAAGAATCTAAATACTATAGAAACGGTTACCACCATTGGATTATCTTTAGGGTTGTCTCCAAAATAATTGACTATTTTAAAGGCTTTAGCCTCGTTACGTGCGCCAATAGCTTTTTGTAATTCAAAATTATTATAATCCTTACTAATGCCTATATTTTTTTCAATATGTAATGGTGAAATTTCAGAACCTTGAGGTAATACAATTTGAAGTTTTTCTAGTTCATTATTTATCTTACTTAAATTTGTTCCTAAAAATTCTACCAACATTTGCGCTGCTTTAGGAGTAATTTTATAGCCTTTTGTGGACAATGTTCTTCTAATCCAATCTAGAACTTGATTATCATAAAGCTTTTTGCTCTCGAAAATAACACCATTTTTTTTAATAGTTTTATAAATCGTTTTTCTTTTATCTAACTTTTTGTATTTAAAACATAGTACTAATACAGTAGAAGGCTGTGGGTTTTTAGCATAATCATTTAAATTATCGATGGTGCGCCATAAATCTTGAGCTTCTTTTACAATAATTACTTGCTTGTCCGCCATCATAGGAAAACGTTTGGCATTAGCCACAATATTCTCTATCGTTACATCACGACCATACAATACCATTTGGTTGAAGCCTTTTTCTGTTTCTGCTAAAACATTAGCTTCTATATAGTCTGAAATTTTATCAATATAATAAGCTTCCTCACCCATTAATAAATAAATTGGAGCCAGATTTTTGTTTTTTATGTCTTTAACTAATGTTATAACGTCGTCCAAAGGCAGTACACATTCCAAATTAATAAATTCCCAATTCCAAACAAAAGCGAATTTAACACCTTTGTTATTTGGTTTTTAACTGTTGAAGTTTAACTTTGAAAAACTATAATTTGCATTGATGCAAACACTCAATTTTCCCAAGTTTTCATTCCGTTTCAAAAATAATGAAAATAAAGTATCTATATTCGATGCTATTCGTAAAAAATTTGTGATTTTACAACCAGAAGAATGGGTAAGGCAACATTGTGTAAAGTATTTAATTAATATTAAAGGCTATCCCATATCATTAATTAACATTGAAAAGGAATTAAAAGTTAATGGCTTAAATAAACGTTACGATATAGTAGTTTTTAATTCAGACGGTACCATTCATTTAATTGTGGAATGCAAAGCACCAAAAATTAAGATTAAACAAGATACTTTCGATCAGGTTGCACGCTATAACTTGACCTTAAATGCAACCTATTTAATGGTAACGAACGGATTAAATCATTATTTTTGTAAGATGGATTTTAAAGCTAAAAAGTATGAATTTTTACAAGACATTCCTATGTATCGATTGCAGTAAACATGCTTTAAATTACAAGACTCACCCATATAAAATATTTAATTATAAAAATTGAAAATAGCAATAGTCATATTAAATTGGAATGGGAAAGCCCTCTTACAACAGTTTTTACCGTCTATTTTAACATACTCTAAAAATGCCATTATTTACGTTGCGGATAATGCCTCAACGGACGACTCTATAGAGTTTATTTCATCCAAATTTCCTCAAGTCCAAATAATTAAAAACAAAATCAATGGTGGTTACGCCAAAGGATACAATGATGCATTAAAGCATTTAAATGAAGATATTTACTGCTTGATTAATAGTGATATTGAAGTTACAAAACATTGGCTCTTACCTATTTTAAAGACCTTTAAAGCTGAAGATAACACAGCTATTATTCAGCCTAAAATATTAGATTACCAAAAGAAAACTCATTTTGAATATGCTGGAGCCGCTGGTGGATTTATAGACAAATATGGTTACCCATTTTGCCGAGGTCGTATTTTTAACACAGTAGAAGCAGATACACAACAATACAACGATACCTCTAAAATTTTTTGGGCTTCAGGCGCTTGCTTTTTTATTAGAAGAGATGTTTTTAAAATCTTACATGGGTTCGACGATTCTTTTTTTGCGCATATGGAGGAAATAGATTTATGCTGGCGGGCTTTTAATTTAGGCTATACCTCTAAATACGTATCAGCATCTGTAGTCTACCATGTTGGAGGTGCAACATTAAGCCCTACCCATCCTAAAAAAATATTTCTTAACTTTAGAAATAGTCTTGTAACGCTTACTAAGAATGCTTCAGGTAATATTTTTGTATTGCTTGTTGTAAGATTAATTTTAGATGGCGTAGCTGGAATTAGATTTCTATTCAAATTACAATTTGCACATCTCATCGCTATTTTAAAAGCTCATATTAGTTTTTACATGAGGATTCCAAAAATTTTAAAATTGCGTAGAGCATTACCACAAAAAACAAACTATTATAAAATTAAATCCGTGGTATGGGCTTACTTTGTTAATAGCAAAAAACATTTTAGCGATTTAATGCGCTTTTAGCAAAAATTTTGTTAATGCTTCTTTTAACATTTTAAAATTAGCTACTTTTGAAGTGCTACAATTTAATTTTAATCTATATTAATTATGAAAAGACTATTAATCTTTAGTGCTGTCGCACTTCTAACACTAAGTGCTTGTGTCTCTAAAAAGGAATTTTTGGCACTTGAAGAAAAGCAAAAAAACACGCAAGATTTATTAAATACTGCAACCGTTAAACTTAATAAATGTTTAGCAGATGAGGCCGCAGCTTCTGCACGTATTTTAGAAATTAACCAAAGACTGCAAGACGCTAAAGCCACTTTAGCAGATATGAAAGATAGTAATAAGGCGCTTTTAGAAACCTCTAAAGGGATGACAGTCTTAACAACGCAAGGTGCCAAAAATCTTGAAAAATCTTTAGAAAGCATAAAAGAAAAAGAACTCAAGATTTCTAGACTTCAAGATGCTTTAACAAAAAAAGACAGCGTTACATTAGCCTTAGTTAGCAGTTTAAAAAGGGAAGTTGGATTAAACGATGAGGATATTGAAATTAATGTAGAAAAAAGTGTGGTTTTTATCTCGTTATCAGATAAATTATTATTCCAAAGTGGAAGCTATAATATTACGAGTAAAGCAAACACGATTCTTGGAAAAGTAGCAACAGTTATTAATGGCAAACCAAACTTTGAAGCAATGGTAGAAGGCCATACAGATAATGTACCATATAGCAGTGGTGTTTTAATAGATAATTGGGATTTAAGTGTAAAGCGTAGTACTGCTATTGTTAGAGCACTACAAGCTTTAGGTGTTAAACCAGAACAATTAATAGCTGCTGGACGTGGAGACCACATTCCTTTAGTAACTAATGACTCTCCAACAAATAGGGCTATTAATCGAAGAACTAAAATTTACATTCTTCCAAAAATCGATCAGTTCTATGAAATGATTGAAACAGAAATGAAAAATTTATCGGAAGTAGATTAGGTTATATTTCACCATATCCATAAGCTCAATCTAAAGGTTGGGCTTTTTTTATGGCGTTACCTTATTTTGAAAAATAAAATAAGGTCAGGCTTTTACAACTCGCTCTCTTCGAGGAGCTCAAACAATTGCTCAATCCTTAACGCGGTGTTTAGTAATTTACAGACAGACTGGTAATTACATTTTTAGGGTTCAATAGCCTTTAAGCTTATTAAAACTATTTAATAAACTTCTGAGGTTATTTTTAAAGAAAATCCAAACTACCTTTACCTTCTCTTATTACTTCAGGGGCATCGCCAGATAAATCTACAATTGTTGAGGCTTCATTACCACCATAACCGCCATCTATTATTAAATCTACTAGCTTATCCCATTTTTCATGAATTAATTCTGGATCTGTAGTATATTCTAAAATTTCATCTTCATCGCGAATTGAAGTAGACACTAGAGGATTGCCTAAAGCTTTTACAATGTCTAAGGTTATATTGTTAGCTGGAATGCGGATGCCAACTTCTTTTTTCTTTTTAAAAACAGACGGTAAAGATTTTGAACCCGGTAAAATAAAAGTGTAAGGTCCTGGCAATGCACGTTTTAATATTTTAAATGTTGAAGTATTAATTTGTTTTACATAATGGCTTAAATTACTTAAATCGCAACAAATAAAAGACAGTTTGGCTTTATCTAATTTTACACCTTTAATTCTTGCTATACGCTCTAATGCTTTGGTATTATTCATGTCGCAACCTAAACCATAGACAGTATCTGTAGGGTAAATTATTAACCCGCCTTGTTTTAAAATAGCAACCACTTTTCTAATTTCCTTAGGATTAGGATTTTCTTCGTATATCTTTATAAAGTCAGCCATAATAAGTATCTTTATCAAACGTTTACTAAAGTAAATACTAATTTGTGCATGAAAAAATTATCACCTCATTTTTTATTTGTTCTATCAATATTCTTTTTTGTTTTTTCATGTTCTAATAATGCTATTAATCAAACAACTCCAAATAGTACAACCATTAGAGCAAGCCAAATGCTAAATGTATCTTACGGTAGCAATAGCGCTCAGGTTTACGATATCTATTTGCCAGAAAACAGAACCGAAGACACCAAAGTCATTATTTTAGTGCATGGTGGCGGTTGGACTTCAGGAGATAAAGCAGACATGGATTCTTACAAAACTATAGCGCAAGAGCAACTACCCGAATACGCAATAGTAAACATGAATTACCGTTTGGCGTCTCAAAACGTATCCCCTTTTCCAATGCAGTTAAACGATATTACCATAGTAATAAATCATCTAAAAGCAAACCAAAGCAACTATATTATTTCTCAAGACTATGGTTTTGTAGGCGTAAGCGCTGGCGCACATTTATCTATGTTGTGGAGTTACGATTACGATACAGACAATAATATAAATATGGTTGCTAGCATTGTTGGGCCTACAAATTTAGCAGATCCTGCATATACTAATAACTCTCAATTAAATGTAAATCAGTTAATGTTGTTTTTTGGCGTAACACCAACTACGGCTTTTCTAGAACAGAATAGTCCGTTACATCAAGCAGAAACAACTGCTCCACCAACCATTCTATTTTATGGTGGTATGGATCCATTAATACCAAATTCTCAAGGGATTGATATGGACGCCACATTAACGGGATTGGGTGTTACACATGAATTTACATTATATCCCAACGAAGGTCATGGCTGGACTGGTGTAAATTTATTGGATACCTGGACGTCTTTAAAAGCCTTTATTAAAACACATCATTAATTAAAAGTAGTTTAAAAATTATAGTTTTAACATGCAAATTATAGTTAAAAAAGACTGAAGCCTACCCAATAATTTCCAACTTTGCAAAACGGAGTAATAGCTTTTTATGTCCACCAAATTCAAAATTAATTTCTGCTTTTACATCTGTTCCTTTACCCTCTATTTTTAAAACTTCTCCTCTACCAAATTTTAGATGTTTTACTCTATTGCCTACAGTAAGTTCGCCTCCAAACAAATTGGCATCTGCTGGAGCTTCTATTTCTGAAGCTTTTTTCATCTTCTTTGGTGAACTTATTTTAAAATTTACAGGTGCTTTCTTTTTAGCCACTTTTTTCTGGAATTTTGGCTGTATTGCCTTTTTATATCTTATTGTGTTTGGAGCTACATCTCCAAAAATATCTGCTGATAACATTGGATTAAAACGACGTTCTTTAATGGGTGTGATAATGTCCAAAAATTCGTCATCTATTTCTTCAATAAACCGACTTGGTTCAGAATCCACTAATTTTCCCCAACGGTAACGAGATAAAGCGTACGTTAAATACGCTTTTTTTTCTGCTCTTGTCAAAGCTACGTAAAATAATCGTCTTTCTTCCTCTAGTTCACTCCTTGTATTCATACTCATAGCACTAGGAAACAAGTCCTCCTCTAAGCCGACAACAAAAACATGATTAAATTCTAAACCTTTAGAAGAATGAATGGTCATTAATGCTACATGATTTGGATCGCCTTTATCTGCATCTAAATCTGTAGCTAATGCTATTTCTCCTAAAAATTCTGCTAAATCGTTTTTAGAATCTACTATCTCCAGCTGTCCTTCAACAAAATCTTTAATTCCATTTAAAAGTTCTTCAACATTTTCAAGTCTCATAACTCCTTCTGGAGTACCATCTTTATTAAATTCTTTAATTAATCCGCTAGACTTTGTCACGTATTCTGCTAAATCAAAAGCGTTTGCAGTTTGATTCATGACCTGATAACTTTCTATTAAAGTTACAAAATTGCGCAACTTATTTTTTGTTCCATTATTAATATTAATAGGCACTGTATCTATATTTTTTAACAAGCCAAAAATAGTTTTACCTGATGCATTTGCAGCAACAATTAATTTATCTATTGTTGTTTGTCCAATACCACGTGCTGGAAAATTAATAACTCGTTTTAATGCTTCTTCATCTGCAGTATTTAAAATTAATCTTAAATACGCTGTTACATCTTTTATTTCTTTACGCTGATAAAAGGAAGTGCCGCCATAAATACGATACGGAATATCACGCTTACGTAAGCCTTCTTCCATGGCTCGCGATTGCGAATTGGTACGGTATAAAATAGCAAAATCACTGTTTAGCAATTGGTTATTCATTTTTTCCTCCCATATGGTACTCGCCACAAAACGTCCTTCGTCTCCATCTGTTAACGAGCGATGAACTTTTACCTTATGGCCTTCATCGTTTGAAGTCCAAACTATCTTTTCTAGCTTTGTTTTATTATGCTCAATTACTGAATTTGCAGCACCGACTATATTTTTTGTTGAACGGTAATTTTGTTCTAACCGGTACATTTTAACTGCGTCATAATCTTTTTGAAAATTTAAAATATTACTAATATTTGCACCACGAAAGGCGTAAATACTCTGTGCATCGTCACCAACCACACAAATGTTTTGGAAGCGGTCTGCTAAGGCTCTTACAATTAGATATTGCGAGTGGTTTGTATCTTGATACTCATCTACTAAAATGTAACGAAACTTGTTTTGATATTTAGCTAAAACTGCAGGAAATCTGGTTAATAATTCGTTAGTTCTTAATAATAAGTCATCAAAATCCATTGCACCAGCCTTAAAACAGCGGTTAACATATTCTGCGTAAATTTCGCCCATTTTCGGTCGACGGGTCATAGCATCTGCTTCCAATAATTCTGGATTATTAAAATAAGCCTTAACGGTAATTAAACTGTTTTTATACGAAGAAATTCTGTTATATACCTGTTTCGTTTTATAGATATCCTTTTCTAAGCCCATTTCTTTAATTATGGAGCCTAGAAGTTTTTGAGAATCTTGGGTATCATAAATCGTAAAGTTGCTTGGAAACCCTAGATGGTGTCCTTCAAAACGTAAAATTTTTGCAAAAACAGAATGAAAGGTTCCCATCCATAGGTTTTTTGCTTCACCATCGCCAACAATATCGGCAATTCTGCCTTTCATCTCCTTGGCTGCTTTATTTGTAAATGTAAGCGCCAAAATATTAAAAGCATCTACTCCTTGACTCATTAAGTAGGCTATTCTGTAAGTCAATACACGTGTTTTTCCTGAACCTGCACCAGCAATAATTATCATTGGTCCCTCTTTTTGAACCGTTGGTTCGTATTGTGCTTCGTTTAACTGACTTAAATATTTTTCCAAATTTTGCTTATGTTTAAAGCGTAAAAATAAGAATTATGCAGGTTTGTAGCCGTTAGTTTAAGTAATAATTATAAACAATTACTCTAAAAAACAATCCTAATATGTGTTTTAAATAAATATAGAAAAGCTTGGTGTTTTAATTAACAATTGTTAGCATTGCTAGCTACTCTCGCGTGATACTAAGATTTTAATTAATAAGGTGCAGAGGTAAAAGCGTAAGTTGGTATTTAGGGTATGGGTTGTTTTGTAATTTTAAACGATAATGATAAGTCGGGCTAAGACCTTACGTGCAAAAAAACATACCGTTATACTCAAGCAATTTTATACACAATTAACATAAGCCAATTACTTCTTAAAATTCTCCAAGCCTTTAATTAACCAACTTAAGTATGCATCTTCATCTGGTTCATAAGCATTGGTATAGTTTAATAACTCCATGTTATGATTTACAAGCACATAATACGGTTGAGAATTCGATTCGAAATTTAAGGTTTGTAGGGTTGCCCATTTATCGCCTACAGTTTTAATTTTTTTAATTTTACTAGACGGTTTCAGGAATTTAAATTGCTCTTCTATTGGAAGTTCTTTTCTATCGTCTACGTAAAGAGAAATAATAATATAGTTTTCTTTTAATACTCTATATATCTCGTCTTGACTCCAAACTTGCTCCTCCATTTTACGACAATTAGCACAAGCCCAGCCTGTAAAATCTATCATAATTGGTTTATTTTCGGCTTTTGCCGCAGCTACACCACTATTAATATCTTTATAACAGTTTAAACCCAGCGGACACTCAGACTCTTCAGCATATAAGCTTTCTGTTAGTGGTGGTAAAATACCACTTAACAACTTTAAATTGGCGTACTTCGTGTTGCTTAATCCTGGAATAAGGTAAATAACAAATGCAACCACTAAAATAATAAAAGACCATCTCCATTTTGTAGGTTTTTTATACGGCCCATCGTGTGGAAATTTAATTTTTCCAAATAGATATAAAAGCAATCCAACACCCACAATAATCCAAATACCAATAAATACTTCTCTTGATAAAATGCCCCAATGTTTCACTAAATCTGCTTGCGATAAGAATTTAAAGGCTAAAGCAATTTCTATAAATCCTAAAACTACTTTTACAGTAGTTAACCATCCACCAGATTTAGGTAATGAATTTAACCATTTTGGAAACATAGCAAATAAGGTAAATGGTAAGGCTAATGCCAAACCAAAACCACTCATTCCTGCAGTTAATTGCATAGCACCACCATCTGAAGACAAGGAACTTCCTAGTAGCGTGCCTAAAATTGGCCCAGTACAGGAGAAGGAAACTATTGCCAAGGTTAAAGCCATAAAAAAGATTCCTATTGCACCTCCAATACTATTGGCTTTACTATCTAATGCAGCGCTCCAAGATTGTGGTAATGTTAATTCAAAATACCCAAAAAATGAAAAGGCAAACACGATAAATATAAAAAAGAAAACAATATTTAAAGTCACATTTGTGGAGATATTATTTAAAATCTCAGGATCTAAAGAGTCTAGTATATGAAACGGTAAACTTAATAATACGTAAATTAAAAAGATAAAAAAGCCATACATCATGGAGTTTGCTAATCCTTTTTGAGCGTTACCCGAACTTTTTGTAAAGAAGGACACCGTTAGAGGAATCATTGGAAACACACATGGCGTTAAAAGAGCAATTAAGCCACCTAAAAAACCTAAAAAGAAAATGGTCAAGTTACTTTTGTCTCCTACTTTTTCTTTTTTATAATTTTCCCAACCGGTAACACCTAATTTTAAATCTTCAGATTTTTTAATATCACCATCGCTTAAAGTGCTAGCTTCAGAACTTTCTAATAACTCGCCAGACAATGAGGTTTCAAATTCAAAAGTCTCTGGCGCTAAGCACCTCTCGTTATTACAGGCTTGGTAGTAAACTGCCGCTTTTATGGCATTAGTTTGTGGGTTTAAAAGTTTAAATTTTTGTGTAAATTTTGCTTCATTTTCTAAGTAATTTACGTTCATATCGAAAGCGCTCTCATACTTTCTTTCAACATTAGATTCCTTGGTGCCTCCTACTAATACAAAGTCTTTAGAGCGCTCATTAAATGTAAATTCTGAAGCAATTGGTCCTAGCGAATTGTCTTGTATTTGACTATAAATGTGCCACTCTTTTTCCAATAGAGCAGTATAAGTAATTTCGTATTCTGTATCGGATAATTTTTTGGCTTTTGAGCTCCATTTTACAGGTTCGACAATAGTGGATTGATTTCTTTGCTTACTTAGCGGGAGTTTAAAGGTAAGAACTTCGCTTTCAAAAATGCACTGTTTATCATCACACGCTTGGTATTCGACTTCTGCCTCAATACTGGAGATATTAGCGTTAAGCACTTTTATTTTTTGGATGAATTGTGCTTTATTATCAAAGTAAGTTAAATCCATCTGGAATACTTTATCAAACTTGGTAATGTTCTTACTCTCCTTTGCTTTCCCAATAAGTTTAAAATCCTTAGTTTTTGCTATTGAATCGTAAAAGAAACTTGTAGGAATTGCTCCACCTTCTGGCAAGCTTTGTGAGTATAAATGCCAATTTTTGTCTATTGCTGCGGAATAGATTAAATTATATTCTTTATCAGAAAGTTTTTCAACACTTGTATTCCATTTTACTGGTTCTAATTGTGCAAATAACGTTTGCATAGAAAATAGAATAACTAATAGCGCTAGGATTTTCTTCATTTTTTAAAGGAAATTTTTAAAATTTTTTTAGTTTTTTTGGTTACTTTAAAGCGTTCATCTGCTCGATAATTTAATATCCAAACCACATCATCATTACTACACAATAAAAGACAATTTTCTTTTTCTAACAAAGATAGCTTTTCATCTTTAAAGTATTTACTTAGTTTCTTTTTTCCGTTGCCTGCTAAAGGGTAAAAATAGTCGCCTTCCTTCCAATATCTTATAGTTAAAGGATAACTTAACGTGTCTACATCCACAACAATATCATTTCGCGTTAATTTTTTAACTGTATTAAAATTCTCTTTATCAATAACATTAAAAAATAATATCCCGTTTGGTATGGACTTACGTTTATCTTTTAAATGAATTGATATTGCAGGTTTATCCTCTTTAAAAGGCATTGCTGCCAAAATAAGATGTGTTCTGTCCTTTATTATTCTGTGCGTTTGAGAAAAAATTTGCTTGCCACTTTGTGCTGTTAACAAATTTAAAATATCGTCGAATGCTGTAAAACCATAAGGTTTAAAGATTTCTACTAAATAGGCTTTAGGATTTTTAAGCGTATTAAATTCTGAAATAGCGTACGTAATTTCAAAATTATTTGCTTTTACGATAGCCCGTTTTAAAAGATTATTTACGCTTTGGTTTACAATATCTGATGCATCGTTTAGATGCTGTAAAGTGGTTTTAAAATTTTGAAGTAATTGCGGATGTGTTTCTTTAAGATTCGGAATAACTTCATGGCGCAATTGGTTTCTCAAGTATTTTATTGATGCATTGCTACTATCTTCTCGCCATGCTAAGGAATTCTTTTTTGCGTAACTTTCTATGGTTTTCCTAGAAAACGGCAATAAAGGCCTAAGAATTTTACCGTTTATTTCTGGAATACCTGTTAAACCATCTAAACCTGTACCACGGGTAAGATTTATAAGGAAAGTTTCTAAATTATCGTCCGCATGATGTGCTGTTAAAATATAATCGAAACCTACCTGTTCTGTTAAGTCTTGAAACCAATGATAACGTAAAGCTCTAGCTGCCATTTGTATGGAAAGCTTGTTATTTTCTGCATAAGTTGTAGTATTAAAATGCTGGACAAAAACTTCAATATTTAATGTTTTAGCCAATTTGATTACAAATGTTTCGTCTTCGTCACTTTCTGCATTCCGCAAATTAAAATTGCAATGGGCTAGTGTAATATCTAATGTAGCATTTTTACATAAATGCGTTAAAACAACACTATCTAATCCCCCAGATATGGCTATTAATAACTTTTTTTTGCTAAGGAAATTAAAGTGATTTACTATATGTTCTTCAAAGTGTTTTTGCACCTTGTAAAGTTACGTTTTTTTACATAAAATGGTGCAGTACCTCAACATCCTTTAACTTTAAATTGTTCTAGGCCAGTTCTGTTAATAATGCCCTTCTAACACCTCACGCATAGCCTTTGCTTTTACCAGGCATTCTTCATATTCTTTTAATGGATTGCTTTTAGCAGTAATGGCACCACCTACAGAATAAGAGACATATTGTTTGGCTTCATTATATAAAATACTTCTAATAACCACGTTAAAGTCGAAATCACCAGTTGGCGCAATATACCCTACGCTTCCAGAATACAAACCACGTTTGGTGTTTTCTAAAGTTTCAATAATGCGCATTGCTGAAATTTTTGGTACACCAGTCATGCTACCCATTGGAAATGTAGTTTTAAGAATATCTATAGGATGCGTAGTGCTTTTTACTTCGGATATAACCGTAGAAATCATGTGATGCACCTGGTCAAAACTGTATATTTTACAGAGCTCTTGTACCTGTACACTGCCTTTAATTGCGGTATGAGACAAATCGTTACGTACCAAATCTACAATCATTATATTTTCGCTTCGCTCCTTTTCATCACTAACTAAATCATTTTTAAAAATAGAATCCATGATTTGGTCTTGATCACGTTTTGCTGTTCCCTTAATGGGTTGCGAAATAATTTTAGACCCTATTTTTTTTAAATACCTTTCCGGTGAAGCAGATAACAAAAAGTGTCTACCTAATTTTAAAAAGCTAGCAAAGGGCGCATTTGAAATGGTATTAAGTTTATTGTATGTATCTAAAGGCATAATGGTAGTGTCTTCGGCATAAAATTCTTGACAAAAATTAGCTTCATAAATATCGCCTCTATAGATGTGAGATTGCATGGTTCTAACCTTTGCAAAATACTCCTCTTTATGTGTTTTTAATTTTATTTTTGGTGGAATGTCATTTTTACTTTTACCAAGTGCTTTACTTTCTATATTTCTAATCTGTAATAAATCTTCATCAAGCTCATTATCAACTGCTTTTAAGTATAAGGTTTCAACAGTATTGCCTTTAATTAAAAACAATTTTTTAGGTTGAAAAAAATATAAATCCGGAAATTCTAAACGGTCATCGTTATTAGATGTTAAGGCTTCGGTATCGTTTTTTAAATCATAAGTAAGGTAACCAAAAATCCAATCCTTGGTTGTTGTGTAATATTCTTTTAACTTATCGAAAGCATCAAAATAATCGGTTTGTATAGCGGTAAAGGCATCTACAGCTAAAATAGCATCGTAAGTAGCATAGTTTTGATGTGTTTTAAAGTGTTCTGAATTAGAATCTAACCACAGAATATCATTAAATTGTTGTGCCCAAGACAATAGATTTTGCTTGAATTCTTTACTGTTTTCTAAACTGTGTTTTTGCTGAGTTCTCAAATGATTTTATTGGAGTGACAAAGTAGCAAAAATATACTCTATTTTAAAACTGTTAGATCATTTTTGCAATCAATTGCTCTAGAAAAAATTAACAAAATAAAAATGATTAGTGATTTCAATATTAACAAAGTAACTTTGCAACATGTATTAATCTGTAATTTTAAACAGAACAGATAGAATGCACCTATAAAAAACAGGAAATTTTGTATCTACTATGGCTGATTTTAGAGATTTAAACTTAAATACACCTTTATATAATGCGCTTGACGATTTAGGTTTTACTATACCTACTCCAATTCAAGCCCAAGCATTTAGCGTGGTTGCTAGCGGAAAAGATATGGTTGGTATTGCACAAACGGGTACTGGTAAAACCTTTGCTTACATGTTACCAGTACTTAAAAACTTAGCATTTTCTAAACAAGATAATCCTAGAGTTTTAGTATTAGTACCAACTAGAGAACTTGTTGTGCAAGTGGTAAAAGAAATAGAAAAGCTTACCAAATACATAAACACGCGAGTTTTAGGTGTTTATGGTGGTACGAATATTAATACACAAAAAAAAGCTATAGCAGAGGGCATAGACATTTTGGTTGCTACGCCAGGTAGGATGTACGATTTAGCATTAAGTCATGTTTTACAGTTAAAATCTATCCAAAAATTAATAATTGATGAAGTTGATGTCATGTTGGATTTAGGGTTTAGACATCAAATTATTAATATTTTCGATTTATTACCTAAACGCAGACAAAACATTATGTTCTCTGCAACCATGACAAAAGATGTTGATGCCTTAATAACTGATTTTTTTAAATCTCCAGAAAAAGTATCTATTGCCACCTCTGGAACACCATTAGAAAACATTAAGCAAACACGTTATAAAGTTCCTAATTTTTATACAAAACTCAATTTACTAAAACATTTACTCCAAGATAAAGAGACATATAATAAGGTCTTAATTTTTGTAGCATATAAAAAAATGGCAGATCGGCTTTTTGAAGCTTTAGAAGAAGATTATAATCAAGAACTTTGTGTTATTCACTCCAATAAAACACAAAATTATAGATTGCGAAGTATTGCCCAATTTCGTGAAGGTATTAATAGAATCTTGGTAGCCACAGATGTTATGGCACGTGGTTTAGATATAGATCATGTCTCTCATGTTATAAATTTTGACACACCCGATTTTCCAGAAAATTACATGCATAGAATTGGTAGAACTGGTCGTGCAGAGCGTGAAGGGCAAGCTCATGTTTTTACTACTGAAAACGATATACAGGCTATAGAAGCTATAGAAGCGTTAATGCAAATGCCTATTGCTGTTAAAGAAGTTCCTGATGAAATTGAAATTTCTACAGCGTTAATTGAAGAAGAAAGACCACAAATTAAAGAGCATAATAATCCACATAAACGTTTAAAAAGCCATGATGCTCCTGGTGCTGCTTTTCACGAAAAGTCAGAAAAAAATTCCAAAGAAAATAAAGGAGGCTCTTATAAATTTAAAATTGCTGCAAAGTATAAAAAACCTAAAACTAGAGGCGATAAAAACTACCATAAATACAATAAGAATAAGTAGTTTTTAAACAGTTAGTTTACAATTAAGATTTAAAAATTTAGGAAATAAACGTATGCTATACATTTTTGATAATTTTAGAAATGTCGCCGAAAGCGTAAAAAATGGTATCTTTAGTTTTCGTTGTTATAATATGGCCTAAGTTAAACTAATGTCTGCTGCTATTTTTAATCTTTTACCAAACCTACAAACGTTTCATCATGACATACATTACCAAGATTTATTGTTAAATCAGCGTTGGGTATTAGTTAATGGTCTTTCTATAAAGAAAACCATTTATGTGTTTAAAAATGAAAATATATTGCATATTTTAGAACATAAAACAACTACAAAAACATCGTGGTGTATTAAATCAGAACACGCTATTGCTATAGTAACCCAAGATGGCGAAACTACAGTAAAAGCATATTTTAAAGATAATGATATTTTAATACTTAATAAACTACAAACAGAGGACTGCGCTATTTTTATTAATGAAAGCAGTTATATTAAAAATTTAAACTCCTTAGAAGATGTTCAACAGTTTTTACACAATAAATATAAGAATAAGGCCAGCACACTAATTTTTGAACACGAGTTTTATTATATAGAAAATTCTGAAGAATTTGGACCTTTTACCGTAAAAGTGCTAAAAAACAAAGTAAAAAATAAAGCTATTAGCGCCTACTGTTTTGTTAGAGATATTAATGAGCACAACTATAATAGTCGTTTGCGCATTAAAGATTTAATTAAAGAATTATAATTGTTTTATTATTATGATGGCTTAAATCATTTATTGTAGAGCATAAATTGGTTGACACTTTAATTAATTGCTATCAACGATTTTTTCTTGAGCCATGTACTCGAAAATAATTTTCTTTAATTTTAAAGCATCTTTTCTATTCATTTTAAAATCACTTCGTCTTAATTTATATTTCTTCGAGAGCCAATTTTTAAATTTAATAAATGCATATTTTCTCTTGTTTTGGTATATGTCGTAACCTTTATATTTAGTACTAACAATTTTAATAATTTTCCCTTTAGAAATAATAAATGTTTTTTTGCTTTTATATGGCATTTTTCCTAAAGACTTATCTAGGTCTGAGTAATGAGTAGAATGTACAACTACTTTATTACCAGTAGTTTTAATAATTTCTATGTCCTCATGTTCATTCATGACAGTTCCCCATGATAAATATTTAGAATACTCTTTTTTATTTTTGTAAATCAAGCTTGATTGCCAATACTCTGAAAATTTTTTATGCAGACTATTTAAAGTGGCAGTGGAGTCTCTATTATTAAAATTATCAATAAAATCTTGAATAATTTCAGTATTTGCATTTTGAGCATTACTAAACGTAAGAAATAGGCATAAACATGCCATTAAATAGGTAAGTTTCATAATTGTAATATATTAGATTTGGGATGACAAATATATTAAAATTACCGTTTAATAACTAAATTAATCGTTGAATGGTAAGTTTTTTTAACATAATAAAAACTTGAACAAAGATGATTTACAGAAAAGCACATAGCACTTTTATGGTTTACTTATAACATGTAAAAGGCAGGATTATAGCAATTTATCTTTTAAAAAAGTAAAAAAAAAGCCACTTTAAAGTTGTTAAAGTTTGCTTTTTATATCAAGAGACTATACTTGGCACTTCAACCATTTCATCAACGTCCTTATCATAATCTACGCCTTCAACCTTAAAGCCAAAAAGGTTAAAGAAATCTGTTTGGTAACCGTTTAAATCTCCAATTTCAGGTAGCGTTTTGGTAGTAGCTTTTTTCCAAAGTTCTTGAACTTTAGCTTGAACATCGTCACGCATTTCCCAATCGTCTATTCTAATACGTCCTGCCTCATCTAAAGGAAGATTTTTGGCATATAAACGATTATTGAATAAACGTTCTATTTGCTCGATGCAACCTTCATGAATCCCTTTTGCTTTCATTACTTTATACAATAATGATATATACAATGGAATTACTGGAATAGCAGAACTTGCTTGTGTTACCAATGCTTTGTTAACAGAAACATAAGCTTGCCCATTAATATCAGACAAACTATCTGTAATATTAAATGCGGTAGCTTCTAGATGATCTTTAGCACGACCAATAGTTCCTTTTCTGTAAACCGCTTCAGTTAATGAAGGTCCAATATAAGAATAGGCAACCGTTTTAAAATTTTTAGATAAAACACCGGCGGATTTTAATTGGTTTATCCACATTTGCCAATCCTCTCCACCCATAACGTTAACGGTATTTGTAATATCGTCTTCTGTGCAAGGCGCAATAGAAATATCTTTTACTTCACCTGTATGAAAATCAACAGTTTTGTCTGTAAATGTTTCACCTATAGGTTTTAAAACCGATTTAAAACGCATTCCAGAGTCTGGATGCGTTCGAACTGGTGATGCTAAACTGTATACTAATAAATCAATTTCACCTAAATCTTCTTTAATTAAATTTATAGTTTTTGTTTTTATGTCGTTTGAAAAAGCGTCGCCATTAATACTCTTGGCATACAAACCATCTTTATGCGCTTGTTTTTCAAAAGCGGCACTGTTGTACCAACCTGGTGATGCTGGACGACCAGAGGTTGGAGGTTTTTCGAAAAAAGCACCAATAGTTGCTGCCTTAGACCCATAAGCACTTGTAATGCGTGATGCCAAACCAAAACCTGTAGAAGCTCCTATAACTAACACTTTTTTGGGGCCATCTGCAACTGGTCTTTCTTTAATATATTCTATTTGTTTTACTATGTTTTGCTCACAACCTTTTGGGTGCGCAGTTAAACAAATAAAGCCTCTTGTTTTTGGTTCTATTATCATAATCTATACGTGTAATGCTCTGTCTTCTGTAGCAGATAATGCTGCCTCTTTAATTGCTTCTGCAAAGGTTGGATGTGCGTGAGACATGCGTGCAATATCTTCTGCGCTGGCTCTAAACTCCATGGCAACAACAGCTTCTGCAATTAAATCTGCGCACCGTGCACCAATCATATGGATACCTAAAATTTCGTCCGTTTTTTCATCGGCCAAGATTTTTACAAAACCGTCTGTATCCATACTTGCTCTGCTTCGCCCTAATGCGCGCATAGGAAAAGATCCGGATTTATAAGCTACACCCGCTTCTTTTAATTCTTCTTCTGTTTTACCAACAGCTGCTACTTCTGGCCATGTGTACACGACACCTGGAATTAAGTTGTAATCTATGTGTGGTTTTTGTCCTGCGATGATTTCGGCAACAAGGCTACCTTCTTCAGATGCTTTGTGTGCTAACATTGCGCCTTTTACCACATCGCCAATTGCATAAATATTGTTTATGTTGGTTTGCAAGTGGTTGTTAGTTTCAATACGACCTTTATCGTCTAACTTTACTCCAGCAGCTTCAGCGTTTAAACCATCTGTATATGGACGGCGTCCCACCGATACCAAACAATAATCTCCTTTAAACTCTACTTCTTCTCCTTTTTTATTATCGGCTTTTATAATTACCTCATCACCATTGCGCTCCACAGATTTTACTTTGTGGGACATATTCATTTTAAACTTTGCTTTCTTAAAAACCTTATTTAATTCTTTAGATAACGCCGCATCCATTGTGGGAATTATTCTATCCATGTACTCAACGATAGAAACTTCTGCTCCTAACCTTTTGTATACTTGTCCTAATTCTAAACCAATTACGCCACCGCCAATAACAATCATGTGTTTTGGTATTTCTTTAAGTTTTAAAGCTTCGGTAGATGTTATTATTCTTTCTTTATCTATTTTAATAAATGGTAAACTTGATGGTTTAGAACCTGTTGCAATAATGATGTTTGTTGCTTCAATTTCACCTTTATCTTTTCCTTTTATAGTAATATGTGTAGCGTCTTTAAAACTACCAACACCTTCATAAACGTCTATTTTGTTTTTCTTCATTAAAAAATCGATTCCACCAGTTGTGGTATCTACAACACCTTGTTTGCGCGCAATCATTTGCTTTAAATTCACTTTAATTTCACCAGGAATATCAATACCATGTTCTTTAAAATGTTTAACCGCATCTTCATAATGATGCGACGAATCTAAAAGTGCTTTACTTGGTATGCAACCAACATTTAGACAAGTACCTCCTAAAGTAGAATACTTTTCTATTATTGCTGTTTTCATACCTAATTGTGCACAACGTATTGCTGCTACATATCCTCCAGGTCCAGAACCAATTACGGCTACATCGTATTTACTCATAAAAAGTTTTTTATAAAAATTTCGCTTTTGCGAAAATGAATCGTTTAATATTAAACAAAAATACAATTTTGATTTGTTAAAGCCGAATGACTATCATTTAATTTTTTAACCAGGAAAACCAAGCATTTCTCCCATTCCAACGGTAAATAACCAACAACCATAAATGGCATGTTCTATACTTACCAAAAGTGTTGATTTTGTTTTGTTAAAGGTATATGCAAACAACAAACCACCAAAAAAAGTTAGAATGATTACAACCGTATTTTTAAAAAATAAATGTGCTAAACAAAACATGATGGCGTTAATAAAAATAAATAATTTTTTATTTTTAAATAAACTTTGGTAACGTTGAAAATAAAACGTTCTATAAATTAATTCTTGAGGATAAACCGAAAATACTGAGTATATAAAAAGTAAAACCAACCACATTATTGGTTTGTTTAATAGGACTTTAAATAAGTTTTCATAATCCAAAAAATAAACGAAAGCTATCGATATTAAAACAATACCTACTAATTTTATAAATGTCTCACGAAAAAAAAGTGCCCAATTTAAATTTTTTGAAATTCTGAATTTAATTTTTTCAATTTTTATAAGCACATAAATAATATAGATAAAACCAATTAGAGCAATGACTCCTTTTATCCAGACCGGAAAATCTACTACAAAACTTACTGGAATTATTATAAAAATTAGAAAAAACTCTATTACTCTATATTTTATTGATTGCATTTTTTTAAACTGATTTAAGAAAAATACTTAAGACAAAAATTTTAATTTTTATTAATATCTTTTAAAATCCATTCTAATTCTGGATCCCTATTATTTAGTCTATCCTTATAAGTAGGTACAATTTCTATATCTGGTTTTATACCGTAACCGTCTGGTTCTATTTTGTATTTAGAATCTATGTGTAACATTCCTATATTAGCTTTTACTTTTGTGTTTGGTAATTCGTATCTTTTGTAAAGCCCAGCAACAGTACCGTTATAAGCACCACCTGTTTCTTCTCCAACAAATGTGGCGCGTTTGGTTCCTTTTAGTTGTGTTGAAAACATTGAAGAAGCAGAAAATGAGTTACCGTTAATTAGCACATAAATTTTACCTTTAAAGTTTAAAGGATTTGGCTCTTGCTCTTTTGCAGATTTAAATTTATAATATAGTTTTCCATCCTTTTTACTGGTTTTAACTAAATCGCGCACTAATAAAAATGGAGATAATACTCCAAAAAATATTTTACCTCCTAAAGAAGTATTATCACCCATTAAATATTTTAAAGTAGGAATTCTACTATTTACCTCACTTTTATTAATAAATGTAAAATTTTTATCTGTTAGGTACGAATACAGGTTAGTTATTTCATTTAAACGACCACCAAAATTATTACGTAAGTCTATTATTAAAGTTTCGGTTTTTAAAGAATCTAATATTGTAAAAGTTTCTTCGTAAAAAGCTTTATAATTTCCGTTACTAAATTGTCTAATCTTTACAAATGCCACGGTACTATCTTTACCTACAAAAGTTAATGCCCTTGTTTTCTGTTTATCCAAAATACTGTATCCATATTTCTGCCTATCTTTAAAGTCCTTTTTTCTTTTAAGTCTTTTTGCTTTACGCTCTACTTTGGAAACTTTTGTTTTAGAATTTTTAGTTTTTAAGGAATCTACATTTAAGGAATCTTTATTAGTTATTTGAGATTTTAATTTTCGTTTATATTGTTTTGTAAATGTAGAATCTCTATTTTTAAATGTAAGCGAAATACTATCAAAACGTCCAATATCATACTGGTAATATCTAAAAAAACGCTTACCAACAACTCTATCATGAAGGGTGGTATTGTAGCCATCTGATGCAATCCAATTTTTATACTTATCCATTAAATTTTGAGTTGTTTTGCCATCTACCTTTAATATTTCGGCATTAACTAATAACGAATCTTCACCTTTAGCTTTAAACACAATAAGTTTATTGTCTATAAACTCTAAATCCAAGTTGTTTAAATCAAATTGCATTTTATTTTTATTTAAGCGTTCTTTTCTATTAAACCTTATAAATGGTGGAGAAACCGACAGGTGACCTTGACCAATATATTTTGTAACAACAGCTAATTTTTTATAAAATTCACGACTTGTAATAGGTTTATTTATGGCTTTTTTTAAACTATCAAATTTATATTCCAAAGTTTCTTTGTTTGCAAATTGGTATAATCTTGGGTGTAATTTTTTTAGTTTTTTATAAACATTATCTACGTCTTCATGGACATCTTCTACTGGATGCAATTTTGTTGCTTGAAGATTATAATTATCTATACTCTTACAAGATGCCATTATAATTACGATACTAAAAAACAGTACTATTTTTTTCATTCAAAATTTATTTTTGGTATGGAACTACCATTGATTGTTATTATAATAGACGTAAAAAATAGGATAAAGGTTGCCTGTACAAAGTACAATTTATTTTACACCGAAATTGCAGTCGTGTGCTTAACTTCATTAATCATAAACATACTGTGTGTACTGCCAATATGATCTATTGTAGTTAGTTTTTTAACCATAAATTCTCTAAAAGCTTCCATATCTTTAACCAATACTTTTAATAAATAATCGTAGTCTCCACTTATGTGAAAGCATTCTAAAACCTCTTCTAATTTGGTAACTTCTTTTTCAAAACTAACCACATAATCTTGAGTGTGTTTAGATAATTTAATGTGGCAAAAAGCAACGAATGATTTTTCTATAGCTTCCTTTTTAATTAAAGCAACATATTTATCGATTACACCATTATTTTCAAGTTTTTTAATGCGCTCGTAAACTGCTGTTATTGATAAATTTAATTTATTGGAAAGTTCTTTATTTGTTTGCTTACAATCTTCTTGAAGAAGCTGAATTAATTTGGTGTCGGTAGTATCGAATTTCATAATCGAAAAATTTTCAGTTAAAGCAGTAGATTTAACAATTAAATATTAAAATAAACTAAAATTTTAAATAAAAATAGTTTTATATCCTATTTTAAATAAAATCTATTGATTATTAATCTAAATTATATCAAATTTACATAACAATTATCATAACGTATAAATTTATTCCTATAAAAATATGAAATTTAAACCAGCTAACAACATTCAAGATTTACAATATTTTGGCGAATTTGGAGGCGTTAATCCTTCAATTTCAGATTCCTCAACCTACACGTTCTTATCGGCAAAAACAATGTTCGATACGTTTGAGGGTAATGCAGATGGTTGCTATTTGTATTCGCGCCATTCTACACCTTCAAACTTATATTTGGGAGAAGCCCTTGCTGCTATGGAGGGCACCGAAACTGCTACTGTTTGTGCTTCTGGAATGGGAGCCATTACACCAGTACTTATGCAATTATGTGGCGCTGGAGATCATGTGGTTTCAAGCAGAACTATTTACGGTGGAACTTATGCTTTTTTAAAGAACTTCGCACCTCGTTTTAACATTCAAGCGTCGTTTGTAGATATAACAAATTTAGAGGTAGTAGAAGCAGCTATTACGCCAAACACAACCGTTTTATATTGCGAATCTGTAAGTAATCCTCTCCTAGAAGTTGCTAATATATCAGGTTTAGCAAAAATTGCTAAGAAACATAACATTACATTGGTTGTAGACAATACGTTTTCGCCTCTATCTATTTCACCATCTCTATTGGGGGCAGATGTCGTAATCCATAGTTTAACAAAATTTATTAATGGATCTAGCGATACTGTTGGTGGTGTGGTATGTGGGACTCAGGAATTTATTAATAATTTACGAAACATAAACAATGGTGCCTGCATGCTGTTAGGATCTACAATGGACAGCTTACGCGCTGCATCCATTCTTAAAAACTTAAGAACCTTACATATTAGAATACAACAGCACAGTAATAATGCTAGTTTTTTAGCCGAAAAATTTCAAGGTTTAGGTTTAAAAACAGTATATCCAGGATTACCCTCTCACCCATCTTATAAACTTTATAAAGCCATGATGAACAAAAAATACGGTTTTGGAGGCATGCTAACCATAGATGTAGGCTCCTTAGATAAAGCAAACACATTAATGGAATTAATGCAAGAGAAAAACTTAGGCTACTTAGCAGTAAGTTTAGGCTTTTACAAAACCTTATTTAGTGCTCCTGGAAGCTCTACTTCCTCTGAGATACCTGAAGAGGAACAAGCAGCCATGGGATTAAGCAATGGATTAATTCGTTTTTCTATTGGCTTAGATGCCGATATTGAGCGTACTTATAGCATGATGAAAGCATGCATGATTAAAGTTGGTGTTTTAAATACTAAATAGTGTAATAAGAAAAATGGTTATTTTAAGTCATTAATTAGGAACTAATAAATTGTATTAACAATTTATATATAAATTAAAGTTATCGATACCATTTCGAAAAATAATCTGAATTAATGGAACAAAAAAAGGACAAGTTAAATTCCTTTTATACGCTTCCATAGTTTTGTAATTTCCTCACCAAAATCATCCACTTTTGGTTGAAAAGGTTTCATATTTAATCTATTATTTTCTTTAAATAAGTTTAGACTAAATACCGATTCGTAACCGTTTTTAGTGCTTACTAATGGATAACGCAAATCACTATACAAGTACTCCGTTTCAGATTTTTTTTCCACATTAAAATACCCATTACTAAACCAAGACAAATCTTTTAAGTCTTTATATTCCGACATTAAAATATCACGCATTTTTGGAATAGTTTGCCATTCGGAAAACCGATTTCTTCTGTCTAATAAAGAATAGTAAGCCACTTTGTATGATGTATCTGTTTCTGCAATGCCATACCACAACACATTATTAAATATTGAAGGTTGTGCGCTGTAATTAGTATACTCAATTTGTTGCTCAGCTAAAGATGCCTTGAACAAAGAGTCAACATATAATTTATTTACAACAGTAAATAGCAAATAAACATTACTTAAACCAACGCCAAGTGTTAACCAAAACAGTCTTTTTTTTGAATTTCTTTTAAACAGTAGAAGCACAACAATACAAATTAAAAAAGGCAATGTATATAAAGGGTCAACCACTGCTATGGTATTAAAAGCCACGCGATAACTAGAAAAAGGATAAAATAATTGCGTGCCATAAGGTGTAAAACAATCTAAAATAGGATGGGTAAAAAGTGCCAAGAAAAACAATAGATACCAATCTTTTAGAGTGGTGGTTTCACTTCGCTTTCCAGAATTGTATAATTTATACACCAACCAACCAAAAAGGAAAGCACCAAGAATCGAAAATAAAATTGAATGCATAAAACCACGATGAAATAACATAACGTCTATTTCATTATTATAAAATAATTTTCCGATAAATACATCTAAATCAGGAATGGTACCTCCAACGGCGCCAAAAAGCAATGCTTTATTTCCTATTTTCTTTCCCAAGACAGCTTCTCCACAAGCAGCACCAAGGATAATTTGAGTAAGTGAATCCATATCATTGGCAAAGTTACAACAGCAAAACCGATTTGCATAATGACTGTTAAAATCGTAACATTACAACTCTAAATAAATCGACCAAAATGCAAGACAATAGCCTTTCAGATATTTATATCCAAAACCAAAAAATAAAAGACAATAAGGAACTAAGTATGCTCGAAGCATTGGTACCAGTTGTTTTTTTAATGTTGTTATTGGCAATAAATATTGCTTTTTTTGATGGTGCAATGCTTGGCGATTATTCTAATCAAATTATTTTATTATTAGCAGGTGGAGTTGCAGCAGTAATGGGCTTATTTAATAAAGTATCCTTTAGCGTTATGCTTACCGAAATCGGGGAAAATTTAAAAAGCGTTTTCGTACCTATCATGATTCTCTTTTTAGTTGGTGCTTTGGCTGGAACATGGCTTGTAAGTGGTATTATTCCTGCAATGGTGTATTACGGATTACAAGTTTTAAGTCCAGAAATATTTTTACCTGCCTGTGTTATTATTGCTGCAATAATTTCTATTGCTACAGGTAGTTCATGGACAACCTCAGCAACAGTGGGTATTGCTCTTATTGGCATTGGTAGCGCACTTAATATTCCAACAGGAATGATTGCAGGTGCTGTAATTTCTGGAGCCTATTTTGGAGATAAAATGTCACCATTAAGCGATACCACTAACCTCGCTCCGGCTATGGCTGGAACAGATTTGTTTACACACATTCGTTACATGACTATTACAACTGTGCCTACTATTTTAATTGCTCTTGTTGTTTTTGCTATTTTAAGCACAACAATAAAGTCCACAGGAACATCAGACACAACGTTTATTTTAGAGACTATAGATCAATATTTTAATATTACACCTCTACTTTTCTTAGTTCCTTTAGGAGTTATTATTTTAATATTATTTAAAGTTAAACCATTAATCGCTTTAGCCTCTGGTGTTATTTTAGCAATAATATTTGCTTTTATATTTCAATCTAATCTCATTAATTCTATTACAAACTCATCATCGAAAACCATTACCAAATCTATATTAACTGACATTAATGTTGAAATTGATGACAAATTATATTTGTCTAAATTATCTGAAGAAGATATTGAAAACATTAACAGAGATAAAGAACTTCAAAACCTTTTTACAGATGATGACTTAAAAGGTGTTTACACAATTGAGTCACTTAAAACCTTCTTATCGACAAGCAATACTAATCAAGCTGACATTCAGAATAAAGCCGAAAATTTAGATAAATTAATAACTATAAAAAGATTAAAAAAACTCTTTAGCTCAGGCGGTATGAATGGAATGCTTTGGACCATCTACCTCATTTGTTGTGCCATGGTTTTTGGTGGTGTTATGGATGCTATTGGAGCTTTAGCAAGAATTACAAAGGCCTTATTGTCTGTAGCTAATAGTATTTTTGGATTATTTGCTAGCACTGTTATTAGTTGTTTAGGTTTAAATGCCATTGCTAGCGATCAATATTTGGCCTTAGTTATTCCTGGTAAAATGTTTAAAAAGGCTTTTGAAGATAAAGGTCTTGCTCCAGAAAACTTAAGTAGAACGCTTGAGGATTCTGGTACTGTAACTTCTGTATTAATTCCTTGGAATACTTGTGGCGCATATCAATCTGGCGTTTTAGGGGTAAGTGTTGCCGACTATTTTGTGTATGCCTTTTTTAATTGGCTAAGCCCATTTACTACACTTTTCTTTGCGGCCTTAAATCTTAAAATAAGAAAATTAGCAACTAAAAAAACTTAAACACTTATTAGGCAGTTAAATATAAAACAGTATGTATCACTTTTATAAAATTTTTATAGCATTGTCATGTACTAAGTATTGCCTTTACACACATAACTCTTGAAAAAGTTTAGAATAACAAAAAAAATGACTTTATTTTGGTTTCCAAAAGATTTTACTTGTCAAGTCCTCTACAATAAAATGTTTTAAGGGCATTTATAGCCTTATTTGTACAATGTAATAATCAATTTATTGGTGTAATTTTTAATTGTATAAAAGTGCTCTTTCCTCGATTAAACGAGCTTAAAAACATGGTGACAATCAATGTATTTTTATTATGTGTTGGCAGATAAAATCCGTAATATGGCATTAAAAATTAGCTTTTAAATTAACATGCAAATTACTCTAAAAGCACTCCCTTGCTTCGGCAGATGGAGGTCGTGCAAGGTCAAAGCATTTTATTTAGTTAAGGAATAATGGATATAAATCCACTTAGGTGTTAACCAGATGCCCATTGGATGAAACGTATATAAGTTTTTCGTTTTAATAAAGCTTAGCGCCTGTATTAGAAAATAAAGCACTTTACCTAGCAGACTGGTACAAACGTATTAAAGTAGTTACGGATGAGAGGATCCAGGTGATTAATCTGCTCACGTTCATTTAAAATATTACATGAATAGATAACAAACAAATACCCACTTCAAAAGAAGTGGGTATTTTTTATGCGAACACGTCCTGCTGATTTTAAAAAAAAACGTTTACAGGCTATAATTTACATTAATGTTATGAAGCAAGATCAAAGCGATCTAAGTTCATAACTTTTGACCAAGCGGCAACAAAATCAGCCACAAATTTCTCTTGTCCATCGTTTGCACCATAAACTTCGGCAACTGCTCTTAATTCTGTATTAGAACCGAAAATTAGATCTGCTCGCGTTCCTGAAAATTTCATTGCATTTGTTTTTCTATCTCTTCCAATAAACTCTTTTTCTTCAGAGTTAACAGCTTTCCATGTTAAAGAAAAATCTAGAATATTAACAAAGAAGTCGTTAGTTAGATGTCCTACATTTTCTGTAAAAACACCATGCTTAGATCCATCATAATTTGCACCAAGCGCTCGTAAGCCACCAACAAGAACAGTCATTTCTGGAATAGACAGTGTTAATAAATGTGCACGATCTACTAGCAAATCTTCATCTGCTACATTTAATTTTGAATTTACATAATTTCTAAATCCATCTGCTAAAGGTTCTAAATACCCAAAAGATTCTAAGTCTGTTTGTTCTTGCGTCGCATCACCGCGACCTTGTGTAAAAGGAACATGAACTGAATGCCCTGCCGCTTTAGCAGCAAGTTCAACACCCACGTTTCCGCCCAAAATAATTAAATCGGCCATAGAGATTGTGCCACTAAAATCATTTTTAATACCGTTATATGTATCTAATACGATAGTTAACTCTGCTGGATTATTAACCTCCCAACTGCGTTGTGGTTCTAAACGCAAGCGTCCACCATTGGCACCACCACGCTTATCTGAATCCCGATATGTTGAAGCCGAAGCCCAAGCTGTAGTTACTAATTGAGAGACAGACAATCCTGAATCCATGATCATTTTTTTAAGCGACTCTATATCCGTATCACTTAAATTATAGTCAACCGTTGGAATTGGATCTTGCCAAATTAATTCTTCGTCAGGCACTTCCGGTCCTAAATAACGATTAATTGGGCCCATATCACGATGTGTTAATTTATACCATGCCCGTGCAAAAGCATCCTCAAATGCTTTGTGGTCTTTATGGAAACGCTGAGAAATTTTTAAAAATGTTGGATCCTTTTTTAGAGCCATATCTGCTGTAGTCATCATTAATGCTTGATTACCTTTTCCTCCAGCAGTTGGTGCCATTGGCGCATTGGATGCAGCAGTTGGTGTCCATTGATGTGCACCAGCTGGACTTTTAGTTAATTCCCAATCGTTGTTTAATAACACATCAAAATATTCATTATCCCAGCGTGTTGGATTCGGTGTCCAAGGCCCTTCTATACCACTTGTAATGGCATCATCTAAAACACCTGTATTAAAACTATTTTTCCAACCTGTACTCATTTCTTCTATGGTAGCGCCATGTGGTTCTACTCCAACATATTCCTCTGGATCTGCCGCACCATGTGCCTTGCCAAATGTGTGTCCACCAGCTACTAAAGCTACAGTTTCTTCATCATTCATTGCCATTCTACCAAAAGTAATTTTAATGTCATGAGCCGATTTTAAAGGATCTGGTTCTCCGTTAGGTCCTTCCGGGTTTACATAAATAAGTCCCATATGTGCTGCTCCTAAATGACCTTCTAAATCACCATCGCTAGTATCATAACGCTCATCGTTGTCCAACCAACCCGTTTCACTACCCCAATAAATATCTTGTTCTGGCTCCCATACATCTTCTCGTCCTCCAGCATATCCAAATGTGGGAAATCCCATGGATTCTAAGGCACAGTTTCCAGCCAAAATCATTAAATCTGCCCAAGAAATTTTATTGCCATATTTCTTTTTCACTGGCCATAATAATAATCGTGCCTTATCTAAATTTCCGTTATCCGGCCAACTATTTAAGGGTGCAAATCTGTGTGTTCCAGAACCTGCACCACCTCTACCATCTCCAACTCTGTAAGTTCCTGCACTATGCCACGCCATTCTAATCATAAATCCTCCGTAATGTCCATAATCTGCGGGCCACCAATCTTGAGAGTCTGTCATTAAATCGATTACGTCTTGCTTTAAGGCTTTAAAGTCAACACTTTTAAAAGCTTCGGCGTAGTTAAAATCATCACCCATAGGATTCGATTTTGAAGCATTTTGTCTTAATATATTCAGTTTTAACTCGTTTGGCCACCAATCTCTATTGCTTGTACCCCGACCTGCAGTCTGTTTTTGATCTCCACTTAAAAAAGGGCATTTTGCATCAGATTCATTAATATCCCACACCTTACCATTATTTTCATCCATAGTTTGTAATTTTCAGTTTATTTAATAGACTCTAAAATTAACTAATATTATTTGTTCATTCGACATAAAAAAATTGATTGTACTTATTATAAAATAGTTATTGACTATACCAAATAATGATAAAGATAAAAATTGATTATTCAATTTTAAAAAATAATAGATTCTATAAGTATTAGTTTTATGCAGAATGTTTATTTTTATCATTTATAAACAACAACAAGTAAAATGGCTAAAATAACGTTAGGAGGAACACCAGTAGAAACTGTTGGTAACTTACCAAAAATAGGAGAAAAAGCTCCGAATTTTACATTAATTATAAGTGATTTGTCGACTCAAGAGCTTTCAGATTTTAAAGGCAAGAAGGTCGTGTTAAATATCTTTCCGAGTGTAGATACAGGAACTTGCGCTACATCTGTAAGAGCGTTTAATAAAAAGGCGGCAGACATAAAGAATACTAAAGTATTGTGTATCTCTAGAGATTTACCATTTGCTCAAGCCCGTTTTTGTGGTGCTGAGGGGATTGATAACGTCGTAATGTTGTCCGATTTTAAAAAGGGTCAGTTCGGAAAAGATTATGGTTTAGAATTTGCAGATGGTCCTTTTCAAGGCTTACATTCTCGAGCGGTTATAGTTGTAGATGAAAATGGCATAGTAAAATACACAGAACAAGTTCAAGAAGTTGCAGACGAACCGAATTACAATGCTTCATTACAAGCGCTTTTAGATGAACAATAAAAAGGACTCTTTTCTAGTAAATAGAATTAAAAGTGTAGGTTTTGCTTTTAAAGGCGCCTATATTTTAATGACGACAGAGGCCAGTATAAAAGTACAGATTATTATCGGTATTGTTATGACAATTTTAGGGTTTTACGTTGGACTTTCTGCTACAGAGTGGTGTATCCAAACTCTTGTTATTGCAATAATTATGGCTATTGAAGGTGCTAATACCGCTATTGAAGAAGTGGCAGATTTTATTCATCCAGAACAGCATCCCAAAATTGGTTTAATTAAAGATTTAGCAGCTGGAGCAGTATTTATTTTTGCAGTAGCAGCCGTTATTATCGCTTGTATTATTTATATACCTAAACTCTTATAGCACTTTCAAAATGCAATTATATAATAGTTATAGCGTTAGCATAGCAATTAAAAAATATAAGACTGAATTTGTTTATTTTTACCCAATCTAAAATTTTAAAATGGCGAAAGCAAAACCTAAAACTAAACCTAAAACTAGTAAGAAAAAATTTAACTTAAAAAAGCCAAGAATTAAGCTTTCTAGCCAGCAAAAGTTAATTTTTGGAAGCCTTTTAGTGCTTTTAGGTTTTTTAATTTTTATTGCTTTTTTATCGTTTTTCTTTACTGGAAAAATAGACCAAAGTGTACTAGGGGAATTTCCTTCAAGAGCAGTTGAAACCGAAAACTGGGCAAGCCAAAGTGGTGCTTGGATTAGCGACTTTTTTATTCAACGCGGATTTGGTGTTGCTTCCTTTATTCTTGCAGGATTAGTTTTTTTGTCTGGCATTTATATTCTTTTAGATCTTGAAAAAAATAAACTTTTTAAACATTGGTTTTGGGGCGTTTTAATTACCATTTGGCTATCTATTCTATTAGGTTTTATTATTCCACAAATTGGAATACTAAGTGGCGTCATCGGTTTTGAAATGAACACTTTTTTACAGGATTATATTGGTAAAATAGGTGTTGTTTTATTGCTGCTTTTTGGTTTAATCACCTATTTAGCAATACGCTTTAATTTTACTCCACAACGTATTGGCCAATTATTTAAAAGCGCTAAAAAAGATATTAAAAACGAATTTAAGGAGGCTTCAAAAGATACTGTTGTACCAATAGACAATGCTTTAACAGATGAGGCCGAAGCTATAAAATCTGCTTTCGAATTAAATGCTGAAACTGTAGAACCTACCATCTCTAAATATTCTCAAATTAAAGCTAAGGCAGCTATACCTACTCCAGATTTAAATGTAGAAACGCCAATAATAGAAAATACCGACCTAAGTTCTTCTACAATGGAAATTGAAATTCCAGAAGATGAGCCCGAAGTTGAAATTGAAGTCAAAAAAATAATTGAAGAAAAATCTGAAACCGATAACCTTTCAGATAAATTAGTAGCAGATTTTGGTGAGTTTGATCCCACTTTAGAGCTAAGCAACTATCAATTTCCAACTTTAGATTTATTAAAAAAATACGAGAATGAAAGTGTTACTATAAACCAAGAAGAATTAGAAGCCAATAAAAATAAAATTGTTGAAACCTTAAACAATTATAAAATTGGTATTGCAACTATTAAAGCAACTATAGGTCCAACGGTTACACTTTACGAAATTGTTCCAGAGGCAGGAATACGTATTTCTAAGATTAAAAATTTAGAAGATGATATTGCTCTATCCTTAGCAGCATTAGGTATTAGAATTATTGCGCCAATTCCTGGAAAGGGAACTATAGGAATCGAGGTGCCAAATACAAATGCAACCATTGTTTCTATGCGTTCCGTTATTGCATCAAAAAAATTCCAAACTACAAAAATGCATTTACCTATTGCCATAGGTAAAACGATTAGCAATGAAACGTTGGTAATTGACCTTGCCAAGATGCCTCACCTTTTAATGGCTGGTGCAACAGGACAAGGAAAATCGGTTGGATTAAATGCGGTGTTAACTTCTTTACTATACAAAAAACATCCTGCTGAAGTAAAATTTGTTTTAGTCGATCCTAAAAAGGTAGAATTAAATTTATTTAATAAAATTGAAAAACATTACTTAGCCAAACTACCAGATGAAGCTGAAGCCATCATTACAGATAATACAAAAGTTATTCATACCCTTAATTCCTTATGTATTGAAATGGATAACCGTTACGAAATGCTTAAAAATGCATTGTGTCGTAATATAGTTGAGTATAACAAAAAATTTAAAAACCGTAGGCTTAATCCTAACGATGGTCATGCTTACTTACCCTATATTATTTTGGTAGTGGATGAGTTTGCAGATTTAATTATGACTGCCGGTAAGGAAGTAGAAACACCAGTGGCACGATTAGCACAACTTGCTCGTGCCATTGGCATTCACTTAATTATTGCAACACAACGTCCAAGTGTTAATGTAATTACAGGCATTATAAAAGCCAATTTTCCAGCGCGAATAGCGTTTAGAGTGTCTAGTAAAATAGATTCTCGTACCATTTTAGATGCTGGTGGGGCAGACCAGCTTATTGGCCGTGGAGATATGCTATATACACAAGGCAACGATATGGTTAGAATACAGTGTGCATTTGTAGATACACCAGAGGTAGAAAAAATAGTTAATTTTATTGGTAAACAGAAGGGATATCCAGATGCATATTTACTTCCAGAATATGTTGGTGAAGAAGGTGGCACGAGTCTTGATATAGATATTAATGATAGAGACAAGCTGTTTAAAGATGCTGCACAAATTATTGTTACAGCTCAACAAGGTTCTGCATCATTATTGCAACGTAAGTTAAAATTGGGTTACAATCGTGCAGGTAGAATTATAGATCAGTTAGAGGCTGCCGGAATTGTGGGCGGTTTTGAAGGCAGTAAAGCAAGACAAGTTTTAGTACCAGATTTAGTTGCTCTCGATCTATTATTAGCAAACGAAGGCCAATAAAAATTTACCATTTAGTAGTTTAAATTGCGCTTAGCCAAGTGCAAAAATTAAAAAAGTAGTATATGAAAACAATAGTATTAGTATTAACGTTAATGATATCAAGTGTAACTTTTGCTCAAAATGATGCAAAAGCAAAAACGCTTTTAAACGAAGTATCTGCTTTAGTAAAAAGTTACGACAATATTTCCATAGATTTTAAATATGTCTTAGAAAATGTGTCTGAAAATATAAAACAAGAAACTCGTGGAGATGTGACTATGCAAGACGATAAATTCAAGTTAAATATCCTTGGTGTTACAAGAATTTTCGACGGTAAAAAATTATATACTATCAGTCCTGAAGACGAAGAAGTTACAGTATCTACAGAAACTGGAAACGATGATGGCACGGTTACTCCCAGTAAAATGCTATCGTTCTACGAAGATGGCTTTACTTATAAAATGGACATCGTTCAAACTATAAAAGGCAGAAAAATTCAGTATGTTAAATTAGTGCCAATGGACTCTAATGCCAGTATGAAATATGTACTTTTAGGTATAGATGCCCGGACAAAGCACATCTACAATCTTATGGAAATTGGGAAAAATAAAACAAATACAACACTTACTGTTAATTCTTTTAAAACAAACGAGCCTATCTCAAAAACCTTGTTTACATTTGATGAAAGTAAATATAAAGATTACTTTATCAATAAATTAGATTAGTAACAATTAGTGAAAATATTAGATAGATACATATTAACTTCTTATCTAAAAACTTTTATCAGCGTGTTTGTTATACTCATGCTGATTTTTGTATTACAGGCTATTTGGCTTTATATTAAAGAGTTAGCAGGAAAAGATTTAGATGTTATTACCATTTTAAAGTTTCTTTTTTACATAACCCCTACTCTAATCCCTTTAATATTACCACTTACAATTCTATTGTCTTCCATTATGGTTTTTGGTAATTTTGCCGAAAACTATGAGTTTGCCGCTATGAAATCTACAGGTATTTCATTACAGCGTGCCATGGCCAGTTTAAGTGTATTCATCTTTATCTTAAGCTTAATCACCTTCTTTTTTAGTAATAATGTCATTCCAAGGGCACAGTACGAAAGCTATAATTTACGCAAAAATATAGCCAAAGTTAAACCGACTATGGCTATTGCCAAAGGACAGTTTAATCAAATTGGTGATGATTTTAACATTAAAGTTGCTAATAAAACTGGTGATCGTGGGCAGTTTTTAGAAGAAGTCATTATCCACAAAGGACAACCAAGAAAACCAGGAAACCACATAACCATTATTTCTGAAACTGGAGAATTAGTTAGTGATGAGGATTCTGATGTTTTAAAACTTATCCTTTTTGATGGTTACTATTATGATGATACGCCTCCAAATAAACTTAAAAACAGAAAAAAGAAACCATTTGTTAAAAGTGAGTTTAAAGAGTACACTATGAATATCGATTTATCCAAACTAAATACGGTAGATTTAAATGAAAAAAATATTGATAATAAATATACCATGCTTACCATTGGTGATTTAAAATACACAACAGATTCTCTAATTTCTAATCGTGTTAAAGACTTCGATAAATTTGGAACCACACTATATAATAGAACAAACGTTGCTACTTTAAACCTATCGGTTAAAACACAAAAAGATACAGTATATTCTGGAAGTATAATAAATCTTTTTAACACTAAACAAAAAGTACAATTATTAGATTACGCCATTAACGCTGTTACTAGCACACAACAAATTGTTGCCGCTAAAGATGCTAACACCAAAGGTAAAACCATTTTAATTAATAGACATATTATGGCTTTTCACGAAAAATTTGCTTTAGCCGTTGCTTGTATTATTTTGTTTTTTGTTGGTGCTCCTTTAGGCGCTTTAATTAGAAAAGGCGGGTTGGGTTTACCCATGGTTATTGCAATAGTTATCTTTTTAAGCTATCACTTTATAGGCATTTTTGCTAAAAATAGTGCAAGAGATGGCACGCTAAATCCTGTACTAGCGAGTTGGTTTTCTACCTTGATAATGCTACCGCTAAGCATTTATTTAACCTCTAGAGCAACTAAAGACCGAGGACTAATAGAAACAGATGGTCTATTGGAACCGCTTAAAAAGTTTTTTAAGGTTAAAATAAAAAATACAGAATTTAGTACTAAGGTTTTTAAAGTAAATTCGCAAGAATATAGTGCTCTTAACAATTTAGACGAGCGTAAATTAATTTCAATTATTAAAGATTACAGCAATTATAATTACACTGTAGAACATAAAAACACGGCCATTTCAGTTTTAACCTCTAGAGGAGTGACAAGGCAGGAACTTAAAATGGCGGGGCATTTAGATAAGGATTTTATTGAAGAAGCTTCAATTTTAAAAAATGATTACGTTGAAGATTCTAAACTAGCATTTATTCTGTATAGTATAGGTTTAATATTAATTATTGGAGGACGAATTTTAATTAATAATAAGGCATCAGTTATTGGTAATATAACCTTTATATTAGGTGTTGTCGTTTTTTTAATATATGTTTTCGCACTTTTTAAATCTTTTTCTAAGCATACAAATCTTTATAAACACTTAGGGAAAACTAACAGTATTAATGGTGTTTTATTTTCACTACTTGGTTTTCCTCTATATTTTATTTTCTATTTTGTTCAAAAAAGACAAATAAAAAATGATTTGAATACTGCCGCGTTTAATAGAGCTACAGCTACCCAATCTACACATAATACTAAGCCTACAAATACCAGTGGAACAGTTGAAACCGAATCTAATATTTCTACCAATAAAGAGCATCGATTATTTAGAACGCTTTCGCTTGGTACTTTAATATTAGCAATAGTACTTGTACTTTTAAATGTTATCCTCAACAATAACAAATTGCCCTTATACGCTCTTGCTTCATTACAACTAAGTTGTGTTGCACTTATTGTAAGTCTTTTTTATTTTATTAAAAAGAAGCAGGTTAGTAAGTACAACAGAGCGTTAGAGGCTACTAAAAAAGATACTATCACTAGAAAAAATACCAATACTTTAGTAAATGAAGTAAGTACAAACCAATTGTTTTTAAAAATAGCCTTTGGAACCTTAGTATTGTCAGCACTATTTTTAGTGTTTTATTTTGTGTTGACAAATAATAAATTACCTCAATATGCAGCGGCTGCAATGCAACTAAGTATAATATCTTTTATAGTCACCGTATTTTACTTTGTTAAAAGTAAATTAAAGTAGGCTTATAAATTTAATTTTTAAATTGTCTATTTAGAAATAGAAAAATCATATCCCATTTCAAAATAATAAATCATAATTAAGCAATATCTTTGCAATACTATTTTTAATAAGACCTAGTATTTATATCTTAACCTATTAAAATGATAATTAAAACCGAACCAAAAGTGGCGTTTAAGTTAAATACAATCCAAGAAGCTATTAGCGATATAAAAGCTGGTAAAATAATTATTGTAGTAGACGATGAAGACAGAGAAAACGAAGGCGATTTCTTAGCTGCTGCAGAATTGGTTACTCCAGAAATGATAAATTTTATGGCAACCCACGGCCGTGGATTAATTTGTGCACCTTTAACTGAAAAGCATTGTAAGGATTTAGGTTTACATATGATGGTAACCAACAATACAGATCCTATGGAAACTGCTTTTACGGTTTCGGTAGATTTAAAAGGTCAAGGTGTAACTACAGGAATTTCAGCCAGCGATCGTGCTTTAACTGTTAAAGCTTTAGTGAAAAAAGACACTAAACCATTCGATTTAGCAAGACCTGGACATATTTTTCCATTAGTTGCAAAAGAAGGTGGTGTTCTACGAAGAACAGGTCATACAGAAGCTGCAATAGATTTTGCTCGATTAGCTGGGTTAGAACCTGCTGGAGTTATTGTAGAAATTATGAACGAAGATGGTACAATGGCAAGATTACCACAACTTGTTGAAGTGGCTAAAAAGTTCGATTTAAAATTAGTTTCTATTGAAGATTTGGTGGCTTATAGAATGGATCATGATTCTTTAATTGATAAAAAAGAAGATTTTAATATTGAAACGCGTTTTGGTGGTTTTAGATTACGTGCTTACCAACAAACTACAAATAACCAAGTACATATAGCATTAACTAAAGGCGATTGGAAAACTAATGAACCTGTGTTAACAAGGGTAAATTCTACTTTAATAAATAATGATATTTTAGGAACACTTACCAATAATGCAGATGAAAAATTAGACGATATGTTTCGTGTAATTAACAATGAAGGAAAAGGGGCTTTATTGTTTATAAACCAACAATCGCAATCATTAAATTTATTAAAACGTTTAAGCATTTTAAAAGAAAAACAAACCGAAGGAAAAATAGCAAAAGCACCTGCAATTGCTATGGATAATAAAGACTTTGGTATTGGTGCTCAAATTCTTCACGATTTAAATATTCATAAATTAAAATTAATCTCTAATTCGCAACAAACCAAACGTGTTGGAATAATTGGTTACGGATTAGAGATTGTAGAATATGTTAAGTATTAACTATTCTGTAAAAGTTACTTTTACAGAGCATATACCAAAATCGGTTGGTCCCCAATTTGATGTTGGCCTAACTCTAATTATATATCTAGTATTAGCAGTTAAAGTAAATGGCGTTGCATGAGTTAATGTTTGACCAGAAGCTGAACCACCAAAAGTTGTTAAAGTACTAAATACAGATGTAAGGATACTTGCAGTTTGCAATCCTCTAAGTATATTACATTCCAAATTTACATTTGAAGCATTACTCTCATCTCGTAAATAGAAAGTTACAGATGTTACAGTTGCACCAACTGGAATAACCAAAGGTGCTAACAAACTACCATCACTAGTAGATTTTTGTGCGTAAGCCCCATAATTCCTGTAATTAACTAATCCACTACTTTGGTTAGCTGTAAAAGCTGTAGCAGGTATTAGTATTGTTTTTGTGTTATTTGCATTAATACTATTATCTACATACGTTTTCACAGCACGCTCAGTTGGCAAAGCATTATCACTATTTCCTGCAAGTGTCCCATCAATAGAAAACTCATTAATTCTTGTGCCATTTTCCATTGCCAATCCTAATCTTGAAAGCGTCATTTTACTTTCGTAGCCTACTGTGGTATTTAAATCTGAATCTAATTCGAATCTTAAGGCATCTTGTGTGTTTTCAATTTTATAGAAAGAGTGTGCACCTGTTTCTAACCCATTACTAAATTCTATTTTAGAAGTATCAACTATAGATGGAACTGTAAGTTTAATTACCGCATTATCTACATCATTAATTTCTAATAATTCGGTTGGACTATTTGTACCAATACCTACATTTTTTGATATTACATGTACATTATCTACTTCAGTTTCCCAAGATTTATCTCCAGATGAAATAGCATAAGGCACAGCTTTAAACTCACTAGTTCCCATATCTACAAGTCCATCTCCAGTGTTAATTAAAACCTGTAAAAAATGCGTGTTACCTGCCCAATCTATGGTATTATATGCTGGACTGCCAGAAACTAAAGTTCCTTCACCAATGTTAACGATAATTATCCCATTATCATCCGTTGTTGGTGTGTGCGATTCTGAATAAACATTGGTTTGTGCTACACCCTCTAAAATATTGAATTGTACCTGGATTAAATCGTTGGCTATTAAAGTACCATTACCATCTTTTACTACTGCTTTGTAATTAATACTTTGTGCTTCAGCAAACGAAAATAATGTTGAAAAAGTAAGTATTAATATGACTAATATTTTATCTAAATATTTCATGATTTTTAATTTAATTAGTATTAATTATTTTTTGATAATGCGTTTTACAACTGTATTAAACTCTGTTTGTAACTTTAAAATATAAACTCCAGAAGGTAAATTCCCTAAAGATAAAGTTGAAGGATCTTTAACCACCATTACTTGTTTTCCTGTAACATCAAAAAGATTTGCAATACGTATTGGCTTTTTAGATTGAATTGAAATAGAATCTTTTGTTGGATTAGGATAGACTGTTATAGAAATTTCAGAAATTTCGTAATCATTAATACCAAGTGTATCGAACATTACAGATGTTATACCTGGTTGGTAACCTCCAAAATAGTCTTGTGTTGTTGTATTGTCTATATTAGAATTATAAAAACTATCTAAAACACCTCCTGCTCCAGCAGCAACAGGATCTGTATTATCTAAAAATGTCAATTCTCCAGTAGTTGGCATATTTGTTACAGAAAAAGAAACCAAATCTATTTGCTCTCCTGCTGTATGGGTTATTAATGATTGTCCAGGAGGATTGTTAAACTGAAACACATCTCTGCTTCCGTCTCCTAAACCTTGAGAAGTTAAAAAAGCGGCATCAAAGGTTAGCACACTCCAGGTACGTCCTGATAATAAACTACTTTCGTTATTAATTTGTGCAACACCAGCTGGTAATGTTAGTGTAAACCCCATATCTGATGCGTCTGTACTGGCATCAAAATCTGGAATTGCAACTATTTTAAAGTTAAAATTATCGATATTAATAATACCGTAAGTGTACGACTGCGCATAACTGTTTATAGTTATAAATACGAGTAATAAAATTGAGTAAAAAATTTTCATGGTTTTTGTTTTTAATGAATTAATTAATAGTTTCTTTTATAATTTAGTTTCCAACAGGAACAGTAGTACTTATAGTAAATGTTGGAGAGTTAAAACCATTATTTGGGTGCTGTATTACGTTATCTTTAATAACATTACTATCATTGTCTGAACCTGAAAATCGTCCTCCTCCAGATAAATCGACATCAATTAATAAATAACCTACAGAGGTGTAAGTGGCAGAATTAAATCCGTTTGATGGATCATTTAGAACAGCATCCTTTATAATATTAGCATCGTTATCCGAACCTGAAAAACGTATTTGTCCATTAGCATTAGTATCTCCAGCCCACAAGGCTAAATCACCATTTGCCAACGCTATTTGTGCATTACTACCGAAAGTTGCTGTTGTATTTGAGATAAAATTTATAGCAGATCCTGTTTCTGTTACTGCTACAGGATTAGCACTCATAACTCCTAAGTGATTTCTGTGTTGTAAAACGATGTAGTAGTTTTTAGGTACAATACCTAAAGAAATATCTGAAACACCATCCAATGCAACCACATCACCATCGCGTTGTAGTAATACTGAAGTGCCTTTAATAATGTTGGAAACATCTGTTTCGTCTCTAAATTCTAACCAAATCCAGTCTACTATATCATCTTTAAAAGCACCAAGACTTGAGGTGCCTCCAAGATTAAATACACTTGCATTAACTGTTTTACCATCACCAAACGGAGATGTTGTTGGTAATAATCCTAAAGCTCTTAAATCGTCATTCATTAACCCAGTAGTTTCAGGATTTAAAGAAGCACCTTGAAGAAATACTTTAGGATTAATTTTTATTTTAATAAAACAAGACAAAAAACCTTCAGAAATTTGAATTGTTGCAGAAGAACGTTCTGCTATATTTACTTCGCCAATGGTATAAACTAAATTTATTGTTGGAGTAGTAACGGAAGCACCTCCAGTATCTATCGAGAATTTTTCTATAGTTTGTCCTATTCCTGATAAAGGCAGTAGTAAACAACTATAAATTGTGAGTACTATTTTACTCAACCTATTTTTATTGTGCTTTTTGAGTTCAATATTAATTTTAGAGAAGTTCATGCTTTTTTTTAATTTTAGATTTATTAATAAATATGAAACAGCTAATTGTTTCTTATTAATAGTTTAAAAACTAAAAGGTTAACATTTTACACTAATTATTATATCAAATTCTTTTAAGCAAAAAAAAACCTTTTAAGCGTTAGCCTAAAAGGGATTTAATAATCTCTTATTAATTTTAAAGCGATTTCAATATCGCTTCTTTCATCTTATTTGCTCTGTCTCTTACTTCGTCTTCAGTCCAAGACAACTTTATAAGACAAGATATATTTCTTCCAATATAGTGGTCGCTTTGCGTAAATGTTTTTTCACTTAAAACACTCAAAGCGTCTTTAATGTCTTTAGATAAAGGAAATAAAGATTTTGCCTCTTTTAAATGAGTCCATTTTCTAACATAATGCCAATTATTATCGTAATAGTTCCAGCATACATCAACTCCATTGTCTTTAAACGCATCCATTGTAGTTCTTGCTGTTTCTAAATCTGGTAAATAGAAGTTTAAAAACGAATAACTCTCCTGTCCACCTTTTGGTACTGTTCTAAAAGTAACTTCTGGAATTTCCGAAAGAGCGTTTCTTAAAATAGTATAGTTCTTTTTCTGAATGGCTAAAAATTCTGGTAGACGTTTTATTTGAGCCAAACCTACGGCAGCATGCAATTCAGAAATTCTAAAATTATAACCTAAAAAAGGGTGTGATTCTGCACCTCTATCACTACCAATATGATCATGACCATGATCGCTAAAACCATCAGCATTTATATAATATTCTTTATTATTAGTAATTATAGCACCACCTTCTCCACAGGTAACTGTTTTAACAAAATCGAAAGAAAAACAACCTAAATCGCCTATACTTCCCAATGGTTTATTATTATATCTACCACCAATAGCTTGACAAGCATCTTCAACTAAAAGCAAATTGTGTTTATTACAAACTTGAGATAGTCCATTCATATTTGCCATACTTCCACACATTTGTACAACCATTACTGCTTTAGTTTTAGAAGTAATAGCTGCTTCAACAGCTTTAACATCGAGACCTAATGTTTCGTCAATATCTACTAAAATTGGGATTGCTCCTAATAATAATATAGCTTCAAAACTTGCGACAAAAGTAAACGTTGGCATAATAACCTCATCTCCTGCTCCAACGCCTGCACTTGCTAGTGCAACTGAAACTGCAGATGTTCCGTTAGATACTAATTGAACGTATTTAGATTCTAAATTAGTTTTTAATTCTTCTTCAAGTGCTTTAGCCTTCCAATGGCCATTTCTCATGCCATCAAAACCATAACGCATTAAAACACCATTGTTTAATACATCCTGTAATTGTTCTCGTTCTAAATCTCCAAAGCGTTCAAATCCCGGCATATCATTTTTTTGTTCAAAAATAGGTCATTTTTATACATAAAAAAAGCCTCTTAAACCAAAGTTTAAAAGGCTTTTTAATGAATTCGTTAATAGAAACAAGTCTTTAATTACTATTTTTAATAAGTTTACGTGTTACAGTATTTCCATTTTCGGTATTAACAATTTTAAACATATATAAACCTTCTTGTAAATTACTTAAATTATTAATTTTTAATTTATTGTTTTCAGGTTGTTTAATAACATTAATAATTTCTTTACCATTCAAATCATATAGTAAAATTTTAAATCGATTATTTTGAAATTTGATGGGAATTACAAAAGTTAGTTCACTATTAAATGGATTTGGAAAGCTTGAAATTGATTCTAACTCGTTTTTATCTATACTTAATAATGAATTTTCTACAGTTACAATTGCAGAACATTCAGTCCTGTTTCCTTCAAAATCTATAATTATTAATGTAACAGTATTTTCACCTATGTTTGATGTATTAAATGTTGAAGGAGTAACTTCAAAGGTATCTATTCCACAATTGTCTAACGAGCCATTATCAATATCTGCAGCAATTATTGTAGCGATATCATTTTCGTCTAATTGAATAGTTATATCCTGAGTTTGACATATTGGGTTTTCATTATCAACTACATTAACAACTGTTACATCTGTTGCAGTATTTCCAGAACTATCTGTATTTATGTAGTTAATTGTCGTTTCTCCTAATGGAAACGTAAATGTTCCTATTTGTCCATTTCCATTATCTGTAACACCTCCAACCATTGACCACGTTAAATTACTCTCGCAATTATCTGATAGAATCGCATCTATAATTGTTAATGTAGTATCACACTTTCCGTTTGAAGTATCTGCATTAATATCATCTGCTGCTATAATAGTTGGAATCAATATGTCTTCGACCGTTACAATTGCTGATGCTGTGTCTTGATTACCACTACCATCTGTAACGGTTAACATCACAGTATTATCGCCTAAGGTATTACAACTAAAAACTGTAGTATCTGTACTAAAAGTTAAAGGTCCACAAGCGTCTGTAGAGCCATTATCTACTGCATTATCTGCAATGGTTGCGTTACCATTTACGTCAAGCTGAATTGTTATATCCTGTGTAATAATGTTTGGTGCAGTAATGTCTTCGACTGTTACAATTGCTGATGCTGTGTCTTGATTACCACTACCATCTGTAACGGTTAACATCACAGTGTTATCGCCTAAGGTATTACAACTAAAAACTGTAGTATCTGTACTAAAAGTTAAAGGTCCACAAGCGTCTGTAGAGCCATTATCTACTGTATTATCTGCAATGGTTGCGTTACCATTTACGTCAAGCTGAATTGTTATATCCTGTGTAATAATGTTTGGTGCAGTAATGTCTTCGACTGTTACAATTGCTGATGCTGTCTCTTGATTACCACTACCATCTGTAACGGTTAACATCACAGTGTTATCGCCTAAGGTATTACAACTAAAAACTGTAGTATCTGTACTAAAAGTTAAAGGTCCACAAGCATCTGTAGAGCCATTATCTACTGCATTATCTGCAATGGTTGCGTTACCATTTACGTCAAGCTGAATTGTTATATCTTGAGTAATAATGTTTGGTGCCGTAATGTCTTCGACCGTTACAATTGCTGATGCTGTGTCTTGATTGCCACTACCATCTGTAACGGTTAACATCACAGTGTTATCGCCTAAGGTATTACAACTAAAAACTGTAGTATCTATACTAAAAGTTAAAGGTCCACAAGCGTCTGTAGAGCCATTATCTACTGCATTATCTGCAATGGTTGCGTTACCATTTACGTCAAGCTGAATTGTTATATCTTGAGTAATAATGTTTGGTGCAGTAATGTCTTCGACCGTTACAATTGCTGATGCTGTGTCTTGATTACCACTACCATCTGTAACGGTTAACATCACAGTGTTATCGCCTAAGGTATTACAACTAAAAACTGTAGTATCTGTACTAAAAGTTAAAGGTCCACAAGCGTCTGTAGAGCCATTATCTACTGTATTATCTGCAATGGTTGCGTTACCATTTACGTCAAGCTGAATTGTTATATCCTGTGTAATAATGTTTGGTGCAGTAATGTCTTCGACTGTTACAATTGCTGATGCTGTCTCTTGATTACCACTACCATCTGTAACGGTTAACATCACAGTGTTATCGCCTAAGGTATTACAACTAAAAACTGTAGTATCTGTACTAAAAGTTAAAGGTCCACAAGCATCTGTAGAGCCATTATCTACTGCATTATCTGCAATGGTTGCGTTGCCATTTACGTCAAGCTGAATTGTTATATCCTGTGTAATAATGTTTGGTGCAGTAATGTCTTCGACCGTTACAATTGCCGATGCTGTGTCTTGATTACCACTACCATCTGTAACGGTTAACATCACAGTGTTATCGCCTAAGGTATTACAACTAAAAACTGTAGTATCTGTACTAAAAGTTAAAGGTCCACAAGCGTCTGTAGAACCATTATCTACTGCATTATCTGCAATGGTTGCGTTGCCATTTACGTCAAGCTGAATTGTTATATCCTGTGTAATAATGTTTGGTGCAGTAATGTCTTCGACTGTTACAATTGCTGATGCTGTGTCTTGATTACCACTACCATCTGTAACGGTTAACATCACAGTGTTATCGCCTAAGGTATTACAACTAAAAACTGTAGTATCTGTACTAAAAGTTAAAGGTCCACAAGCGTCTGTAGAGCCATTATCTACTGTATTATCTGCAATGGTTGCGTTGCCATTTACGTCAAGCTGAATTGTTATATCTTGAGTAATAACATTTGGAATAATATTATCTATAACTGTAACTATACTTACACAAGAATTTGTATTTCCATAACCATCTGTTGCCGTAAATATGACGTTATTTTCACCTAAATGAGAGCAATTAAAAGTGCTTAAATCTATTTCTGTAGTTACAATTTCACAATTATCGGTTGAATTAGATCCAATAGCATTTGCTGTAATTGAACCATTACCATCAGCATCCAAAATAACCTCTAAATTTTCGCAAATAACATCAGGAGGTATAATATCTCCAATTACACCTTGCAAAGGTGTTAAATTAAAAATAGGATCTTCTTCTGTCCCATTATACTCATAGATATTAGTGTAATAATTTGTTAATGGTTGTAGTAAATTAGGGGGAACCAATTGTCCAGAACCCTTAAATATAACAAAACCATTACCAATAGCATCTCCTAAACCATAATCGAAACTTGCTGTATAATTAGTGGTATTTGTTGGTGTAGTATTTAAAGGTGCTTCACTTAAAACAACTAATCGTCCTTCTCCATTTCCAACAGTCCAATCTAACACAACATTACTATCGCAAGGAGGTGCAAAATTTAAATTACTAGAAGCAACAGTTGGCGGATCTGGTGTAACTTGAGAAGCTGTACTTCCTGGTACTAGGTACAACTCCCCATTTTGGTCTATTGCATATTCAAAAAAAGCAAAATGATAATTTGTAGATAAATTTAAATTTAACAATTGAAACTCGTTATTTGATCCATTATAAACCACATAATTATTAGTTCCTATTTCTTCACCTTGACCAAAGGCACCATCTGCTAAATAAGTTATAGTATCTATAGGTGCTATATCAACTGGTGCTCCTTCTTTTGCTATAACTAATCTAGAGGAACCGTTACCTTCTGTAAATTTAACAAGCATGGATGATGCTCCAATCGCATCAAATTGAATATTAGAGACCTGAGTTGTTGGTGTTACTCCATAAGTTTCGGCTTCAAAAGTATAACCTGGTCTTAAATAAGCTTTACCATAGTTACCATTATATTCGAAAAGCGCAAAATGATAATTTGTTCCTGGTTGTAGATTAAATACATTATTCGAGCTGCTATTTCCAGTATAAACTACATAGTTTCCTGAACCAATTTCATATGCAACATTGCCATAGCCACCACTTAATCCACTATAATTTACTAAATCTTGTGGTTCTACATCTACTGCTTCGTTTGCTCTGGCTATTAGTATACGATTACTACCATCGCCATTAGTCCAATTAACATTAAATGATGTTGTTGTTTTACTATTAATAAAAACACTACTAGTCTGGATTGTTGGATAGGGAATTGTTGCTTGAGTGGCCTCTAAAACAGGATCGCCATTACTATCGTTTGTTGTAAGGTAAAAGGTTTCGGTGCCACTTCCATTATACTCAAAAACTTTAAAATAATACGTAGTAAATGGTTGTAAATTAAGAAGCGTTCGGTTAAAATTACCACTTCCGTTATAAATTACAAATTCGTCTGGTGCTAATGTATCACCATCTCCAAAAGTACTACTTGCTGTATAACTTACACCATCGACAGGCACTGAAGTTACTGGACTTCCGGCTTTAACAATAACTATTCTTTTCTCTCCATTTCCTTTTTGGCTGTTGTTTGAAAAATAACTAAGCCTATTTCCATCTATAATGCCAAAGTTAAGTGCATTGGCATTACGTGTTGGGTAAGCCTCTGTAATTTGATTTGCTGTAGCTCCTACAGTTGGGTTGGTTGAAGAAGTAGATGTTAAATATACCTTTCCTTTATTACCATTATACTCGAAAAGTGCAAAATGATAAGTTGTATTGGGTTCCAGATTTGTAATTAAATCACTTACTTCAGGACCTCTATATAAAACATAATTACCTGTGCCGATTTCGTTAGACGCATCCCCAAAACTTGAGCTCGAATGACTATAATTTACTAAATCCTGTGGCTCTACATCTACTGGACTATTAGCACGTGCTATTAGTAAACGACCTTCACCATCACCATTGGTCCAATTAACTGTCATGCTACTTCCTAATACGTTACTAAAGGTTATATTGCTGGCTTGGATTGTGGGATAGGAAACTGTTGCTTGAGTAGCCTCTAAAACAGGATCGCCATTACTATCGTTTGTTGTAAGGTAAAACGTTTCGGTGCCACTTCCATTATACTCAAAAACTTTAAAATAATACGTAGTAAATGGTTGTAAATTAAGAAGCGTTCGGTTAAGATTACCACTTCCGTTATAAATTACAAATTCGTCTGGTGCTAATGTATCACCATCTCCAAAAGTACTACTTGCTGTATAACTTACACCATCGACAGGCACTGAAGTTACTGGACTTCCGGCTTTAACAATAACTATTCTTTTCTCTCCATTTCCTTTTTGGCTGTTGTTTGAAAAATAACTAAGCCTATTTCCATCTATAATGCCAAAGTTAAGTGCATTGGCATTACGTGTTGGGTAAGCCTCTGTAATTTGATTTGCTGTAGCTCCTACAGTTGGGTTGGTTGAAGAAGTAGATGTTAAATATACCTTTCCTTTATTACCATTATACTCGAAAAGTGCAAAATGATAAGTTGTATTGGGTTCCAGATTTGTAATTAAATCACTTACTTCAGGACCTCTATATAAAACATAATTACCTGTGCCGATTTCGTTAGACGCATCCCCAAAACTTGAGCTCGAATGACTATAATTTACTAAATCCTGTGGCTCTACATCTACTGGACTATTAGCACGTGCTATTAGTAAACGACCTTCACCATCACCATTGGTCCAATTAACTGTCATGCTACTTCCTAATACGTTACTAAAGGTTATATTGCTGGCTTGGATTGTGGGATTTGTGAGAGTGCTTTGATTGCCTTCTAAAAAAGAAGATGTTAAATATTCCGTAGAAAAATCGCTCCCATTAAACTCAAAAATCTTTAAATAATAAGTTGTAGAATGCATTAATCCAGTTATTGTAACTGTATTCGAATTGCCTTCATAAACTACAAACTCACCTGGAGCAATTTCATTTCCAGTACCAAAAGCGCCTGCTAAATAATCGGTTCCATCTATAGGAACTGCAGTAACTTGAGAATTAGCTTTTAATATAATTATTCGTTTCTCGCCATCTCCTTTAGTAAGACTTAAACGAAATTGATTACCATCAATTTCACCAACAGATAAGTTACTTGAGGAGGTTGTTGGTGCTTGAGCATAGCTGAATGACGAACATAACGTAGACAAACAAAAAAGAATGCAAAACGTTGTATTCTTAAATACAATTAAAAATTTCATAATGGTTAGTTTATATATTGATTAGTAGCGTAAATAATTATTAAGTTTAATTTAAATTATGATTAATTAATTTATACAAATTTCTTAAAGTTAAATTTAAAAATCACTAAATCAATTACTTACCCCAATATAGTACTTTTAATGATATTAATTATGAAAGGTTAACATTACTGAAGAATAAAATTTATTAAATGATTTATTTATAGATTTATAAAGTCAAGAAACAATATGAAAAAGCAATGAAAAATGGTAATTAATATTTTCTAAAGAATATTAAATACAGTAATTTTTTATTTAAAGTAAGCAAAGGTTGAAGGCCTTTCTGGGTTGCAGAATTTATAAGAATACTATGTTATAAAAAAAGCCTCTTAGAATTTTATCTAAGAGGCTTTTACGTAAATTATAAATTTTTATGTTATTTAATAAGACCTTCTACAAAAGCAAAATGTCTATCTGTTTCTCTTAAAAATGTGTATCCAGATAATTCGCCAATAACATTTAAATTATCATTCAATGCAACTAAATTTGGGTAACCACCTTTTTGATTGTATTTTTTTACTAATACTTTATTTTTCTTTTTCTGGTCTGGAGTAATAACATCAAGCCTTCTAGGCATGTCTACCATTAATAGAACAAAGTTCTCTGCTTTATTTTTAAAGGCTTCAGTACTAAAAAAATCTTTCTTTAACAATTTACAAGGTCCACACCAATCGCTACCTGTAAAATACATTAATATTGGCTTTTTAGAGCTTTCAGATTCTTTTTTGGCTTGTTCAAAATCGGTTAACCAATTTAGGTTGGAATACTCTTCTTCTTCTTGAGAAAAGCCTTGCATAGAAACACACAGGAAAAGTAGTAAGAATAAGTTTTTCATAATAAATAGGACTTTTAACTTTACAATAATATAAAAAATATATAATATAACAATAATCTTGCCATGTTATTGTGCTATAACTCTATAATACTGTCCTTTAAATCTTTACGAACTTTTTTAAGAGCTGCCATAAAATCGTTTTCAGCTCTATAACCAATTGGTAATACCAAAACAGATGCTAAACCTTTAGGTTTTAAATTTAAAATAGTATCGTATTTATCAGGTTCAAAACCTTCCATTGGGCAGGCGTCAATTTTTTCCAAAGCACAAACAGTTAGTAAATTGCCAAGAGCAAGATAAGCCTGTTTTACCGCCCAATCCCGAATTTCTTTTTGAGATTTACTCGCAAATTCATCGATTAAAAAAGTTTTAAAAGGGTCTAGAATGTTATCAGCGGTATGACGTGTTGTTTTAACCAATTTAAAATAATTTTCTATAAATGCTTTATCAATTACGGTCTCAACACAAATAACTAAAACATGCGAAGCCTGCGCAACTTGTTCTTGGTTCATAGAATACTTAACCAAGTCTTGTTGTAACTTCTTATCCGCTATAACTAATAATTTTAACGGTTGCAAGCCATAAGATGTAGCAGTGAGATTAAAGGCCTGTAAAATAATATCTAATGACTTTTTAGAAATCATTTTATCCTTGTTAAAAGATTTTGTAGCATAGCGCCATTGTAGTGCTTCAATTACGTTCATTATATTGTGTTATTACTTTCTGCAAAAATAGAATTACATTCGCAATAAAGACTATAATGTCTAATAAATTAAAATGATATTAGTATAACTATGAAATCTACCGAAGAATTAATTAATGCTTCTGAAACCAGAATTTTTAAAGCCATTTTTCCTAATACAACCAATCATTACAACACTTTGTTTGGAGGCACCGCCTTGCATATGATGGATGAAGCCTCCTTTATCTGCGCCACAAGATTTAGTAGAAAAAAAGTAGTTACCATATCTACCGATAAAATTGATTTTGAAAAACCCATTCCCGAAGGCACTATTATAGAACTGGTAGCACGTGTTTTTAAAGTTGGTAATACGAGTTGTACCGTTAAAGTAGATATTTTTATGGAGAACATGTATAACTATGAACGTGCTCTAACCGTTACAGGATTCTTTAAATTTGTAGCTGTTAATGCACAAATGAAACCCGTTGCTATTTTAGGCTAATTTTTAAAAGAAATTCCATTTTTTATTTGATTAGAACTAAAAAGCATACTATATTTGCACCCGCATTAAACCAATAGTTTGGTGCTATAACAAGGAGAGTTGGCAGAGTGGTCGAATGCGGCAGTCTTGAAAACTGTTGAGGGTCACACCTCCAGGGGTTCGAATCCCTTACTCTCCGCAAAAGGAAACTCGTAACATTTTTGTTACGAGTTTTTTGTTTTTAAAATACACGCAAGCATTTTTGCTTAAAAGTGTATTTTTAAAACAAAAAACGAAACACACTTTTAGGTGTGTTTTAGTTTCTATGCTTGCACAGGATAACCTTTTGGGATCTTGAAAAAATCCCAAATGGTATAATTTGCAATAGTATTTTTAACAAATAACTATATTTGGATGTGCTTAAAATTGTTAAAGATTAGGAATGGTGTTTGAACATCATGGTAAGGCATCTCGATGCATTGAAAGATAAATCAAGAGTAGTTGCATAAATAATCTAGAAGAAACTGATTAACCCAATGGATAGTTTAAGTTTTATAATTAGTAGTAAATATTACTAAATACTACATAAAAGATTTATAAATTTATAAATTCATACTAACGACCAAAGATTAAATGTCATTATACCAAGTATCTGTATTAAAAAAGCATCTTAAATTACAAGATCAAGACAAACTAAATAAAGCTTATAAAAAGTACACGAAATACTTTTTAAATCCTACCATATAAGATAATATACGCAGTTCTAAAGAAGAAGAATATCAAGGCATTTTTCTAACAGAACTATTTGTTAATGTTTTGGATTACACCCTAAAACCTAAAGCAGATTTTAACCTTGTTGCAGAATATGAAAATCAAAATAATGCCCGAAAAGCAGATGGTGCTATATTGAAAAATGATGTTGCGATTGGTGTAATAGAATTAAAAGGCACAAATACAAAAGATTTAGAAAGTATACGCAAACAAGCTTTTGATTATAAAGCCAATCAAAAAGGATGTACCTATGTTATAACCTCGAATTTTGAGAAACTCCGCTTTTATATTAATGACGCAACAGAATTTGAAGAGTTTAATCTTTTCGATTTACCACAAGAACGTTTTGAGTTATTGTATTTATGCTTGCAAAAAGACACTATTTTAAATAACATTCCTTTACAAATAAAAGAAGCCTCTATTGTAGTAGAAGAGCAAATTACAAAACAATTTTACAAAGATTATTCACTCTTTAAACGTGAACTTTATAGAGATTTAGTAAAGCGCAATGCCAAACCATTAAAAGCACAAGCCTCTTTAAGTTTAAATACTGAAGAAGAACAAACAGAAGAAAGACAAGCCGAATTACTTCAATTAGAAAAGAACGTAAAACTAACGCTCTTTAAAAAGTCTCAAAAACTAATAGACCGTTTTCTCTTTATTTTCTTTGCAGAAGATAGAGGATTATTACCACCAAACAGCACACAACAAATATTAGACAAATGGAAGGCTGATGTAGACTTTGGGGATGAAAGACCACTTTACAATCTGTTTAAGCAGTACTTTAAGTTCTTAGACCAAGGAAGGCAAGGCACAAAAAATAGAGCGGAAATATACGCCTATAATGGTGGGTTATTTAAGGAAGATAGTTTATTAGATACTTTAGAAATTGATAACAACTTACTTTATAAATACACACAACAATTAGCAGGTTATGATTTTGAAAGTCAAGTAGACGTAAACATCTTAGGACACATTTTTGAAAACTCGTTAAATGAAATTGAAAGTGTAAATGCCGAAATTGAAGGTGGCGATTTTGATAAGCAAAAGAGCAAGCGTAAAAAGGATGGTGTCTTTTACACACCAAAATACATTACCAAATACATAGTAGAAAATACCATCGGTAAATTATGCGACGAAAAGAAAATAGAATTAAATTTTAAAGAAGAAGAATACTTTAAAGGCAGAAAGAATAGAAATAAAGATACTATTACCAAATTAGTAGCAATACTAGACACGTATAGAGATTGGTTATTACAACTTACCATTTGCGACCCAGCGTGTGGTTCTGGCGCATTTTTAAACCAAGCCTTAGATTTTTTAATAAAAGAGCATAGTTATATAGACGAGCTAAAAACAAAAGTATTAGGCGGTGGTTTACAATTTTCGGATATAGAAAACACCATTTTAGAAAACAATATTTACGGTGTAGATTTAAACGAAGAATCTGTAGAAATTGCAAAACTATCCTTGTGGTTACGCACAGCACAACCTAGACGTAAATTAAACAGTTTAAATAATAATATTAAATGCGGTAATAGTTTAATAGATAGTAAAGCAGTTGCAGGCGATAAAGCCTTTAATTGGCACACCCAATTTCCGCAGGTATTTAAAGAAAAAGATAAAAAAGCATACCATATTACCACAGCCATACACGATAGTAGAACCTCGGCAAGAATGGTAAAATATAAGGTAAGATCGCGTAGAGATTTAGGCACAAACCCATACCCAAACGTTATATATTTTACACCCGAAGACGATTTATTAATTACCCAAACCCTGGCGGATATTGTTGCAGAAGATCAACTTAATGTATTGGCATACAATATTTGTGCAGATCACATCCATTTACTACTGGTTTGCCATATAGACGACATACCGTCTATTATGCAAAAAATAAAATCGGTAACGGCAAACAAAGTAAACAAAACACGTTCCACAACTACAAGGGAGCATGCTCCCTTGTCGAAAAACAAAAACAAAAACAAACCGCTATGGCAACAAAAATATAGCGCACCAAAAGAAGTAACCACCCAAGCGCAATTACAAAATACCATGCGCTACATACAAAACAACCGAAGGAAGCACGAGTTGCCAGAACACAGCAAAAAATTACAAAACACCATCTCTAGTTTGTGTACAACACCAACACAAGCTTTTAAAACCGAATATGATGGTGGTTTTGATGTGGTGATTGGGAATCCGCCTTATGTTTCTGCTAGGAATATGGATGAAAAGGATCGATTGTATTTAACTAAGAAGTACCCAGAATTACAGGGTGCTTGGGATTTATATGTTCCTTTTATGTTATTAGGTGAAAAATTAAGTAAGAATAATTGCTATAGTTGGATTATTCCAAATAAATTGCTAGTAAGTGATTATGCAATCACAACATTAAAAAGGCTTAAAATCAATGGCTTAAATAAAATTATTAATATTTCTTCTTTACCAATTTTTAAAAACGTTGGTGTTTATCCTATAATCTTGATTAACAATAATGAAAACGATAAATTTCAAGAATATGAAATTAAAAACATTGAAAATTTAGAAAATATTGAAAAACATATTAAACAAACTAATTTGTTTAAAAGATTCAAAAATATTAAGGATTTTAATATTCAAATAAATTCAGGTACAACAGGTTTCGAAGCAAAAAAAATAAAATCTTTAATTAATGAAAATCAAACCGGATATGACTTTGCAGTAAGCGGTAGTATTGATCCATATGTAATTGATAGAAGTAGAGTGCCTTATATGAAGTCAATTTATGAATTTCCTAGCATTGAATTAAATAAAGTAATTTTGGCTGAATCTAAAATTAGATTCTGGAAATCCCCTAAGATTGTTATTGCAGGAATGACAAAAAGGATTGAAGCTTATTATACAGATCAACCTTTAGCTTTAGGAGTTGGAGTTTATGGCATATATGATTTTGCGAATTTTAACCCTTACTATTTGTTGGGGATATTAAACAGTAGATTTTTGACCTATTATCTAAACATTGAATTTTATGATAAACATTTAGCTGGAGGTTATTTGGCTATAAACAAGTCTACTTTAGAGTTTTTGCCAATTGTAAAAACTAACAGTGAAGGAGAAATTAAAATGGAAAAATTAGTTAAGTTCATTATTGAATATAAAGGTGATTTAATAAAAAAATCATCTAAATTCCAAAACTACCTGAAACAAAAATTCCAACTACAAAAACTATCCAATAAACTACAAAACTGGCACGAATTAGACTTTGGTGACTTTATAAAAGAGTTAAACAAAGCTATAAAAGCTAACAACAAACCACGTGTTAAAGAGGGTTTAGAAGAAGTGCCAACACTAACCAAAAAAGATGAGTTTGAGTGGCTAGACCTTTTTGAAGAAAACAAACAAAAAGCACAAGCCTTGCAAACCCAAATAAACCAAACAGATAAAGAAATCGACTATATGGTGTATGAATTGTATGGTTTAACAGATGAGGAAATTGCAATAGTGGAGAATAGTTAAAATAAAAAGCATTGTAAATAGCACGCAAAATTATACAAAAATGTGTGCTTTTGCAATAACAGTAGACACCGCGCTACTCATAACCAAAGCGTCTCAGGATGTGTTTTTTTTAATTACAATAGAATTTATGAAATAGTTTTTATTTAGGCTAAAAAAGTAGGTTTATTTACCTCCTGCTCGCACCGTTAAATAAACTAAAACTGGTTTCTATTATTATCAATATTCTCTAAACCAGTTTGGTGTTTATAAGAATTCCGAGCACTACTATTTTTCAATCTACTTGGTATGTTATAAAACCATTTTCAACAGGATTGCGAATATAGACTATCTTTGGCTGTTATACTTGTTTACGCCATAATTCTATTGGTTTATTGTATGGTTGCCAAAACTAATGTCGTTATTAAATTTAACCAGCCTACAAAATGTCGCTCCTAATATTTCGCCAAGTGCGTATAAGTAATAGCGTGGCTATTAAAGCGATTGCTGTTAAAACCATCGCCAACGTATACTTGCCATAAATAAAATAGCCTGTGGCAAACATACAACTGTAAATAAGTACACAACCTAGCAACATGGCATATAAACCAGAAGGCACACTCCAGACCCTATTACCAGCATTTACTATTTCAATGCCTTCTCTTTGAGCATCGTCCACAATTTTTTTCCATCCTGGACCGCCAGGTTGTATTTTTTTATAAAATTTTTGAAGCACTTCCTTACGCTCTGGTTGGGTTATGTATGTAGCAACAATCCAAATTAATGTTGTTAATACTACTACAAAAGGATATTGATAATAGTCTGGAAAGAGCCCTGAATCTACACCAAAAAAGTAATCTCCAACTGGCGTTAATTTTAAAACTATAGAAATAATTCCAGAAGCAAACATGGCAGTAATTTCACTCCATGCATTAATGCGCCACCAAAACCAACGCAGTATAAAAATTAATCCTGTACCAGCGCCAAACATTAATAACAGTTCGAAAAGCTGTAATGCATTTTGTAAGAACAAGGCCAAAATGGCACTTAATACCATAAGTACAACAGTAGACAACCTTCCTACAAAAACCAGTTTTTTTTCACTAGCCATTGGATTTATTTGTTGTTTATAAAAATCATACACCATGTATGATGATCCCCAATTTAATTGTGTAGAAATGGTAGACATGTATGCGGCAATTAGTGAGGCTAATACCAAACCTAGCAAACCACTCGGCAGTTTCGTTAACATGGCTGAGTATGCTAAATCATGACCTAATTTACTATTTGCAATATTAGGAAATGCCTCCTGAATGCTTGCTAAATCTGGAAACACAACTAGAGATGCTAAAGCGACCAAAATCCACGGCCAAGGACGCAAAGCGTAATGCATGATATTAAAAAAAAACGTAGCACCAATAGCATGATTTTCGTCTTTTGCTGCTAACATCCGTTGTGCAATATAACCACCACCTCCAGGTTCTGCTCCAGGATACCAAGAGCTCCACCACTGCACCGCTAAAGGAATAATAAAAAGTGTGATTAATGCGTTTGTATTGCTAAAGTCTGGTAAAATTGAGAGTTTGTTTACCACATTTGTATTACCTAACATGGCATCAAGGCCACCAACTTCAGGTATATTAATTAAGTAATAAGCCGCACCAATAGCGCCGCCCATAGCAACAAAAAACAGCACAAAATCTGTGTAGACAACACCTTTAAAACCACCTAAAGCGCTAAATACCACGGTTATTAGTCCTGCACTTATTACGGTTTGCCAAGGTTCTAAACCTAACATAATACTGCCTATTTTTATTGCCGCTAGTGTTACTGCAGACATGGTAATAACGTTAAAAATAACACCTAGATAAACAGCTCTAAATTTTCGTAAAAAACGAGCAGGCTTACCGCCGTATCTAAATTCGTAGAATTCAATATCTGTTTTTACGTTCGATTTTCGCCAAAGCTTTGCATACACAAAAACGGTTAAAAGACCTGTAATTAAAAAAGCCCACCAAACCCAATTGCCAGAAACACCATTTGTTCTAACAATATCTGTAACTAAATTTGGTGTATCTGTAGAAAAAGTTGTGGCTACCATGGAAACTCCTAAAAGCCACCAGGGCATGGTTCTACCCGATAAGAAAAATTCTGAAGTATTTTTACCAGATTTTCTAGAAACAAAAATCCCTATGAATAATGTAACCGCAAAAAATGTGACTATTAACGCATAATCTAATGGACTTAAGGATATCATATAAGTACTGGTTTAGTTATTTTGGTGGTATACTTTATTTAATTGTTTATTCATTTCCAATGTAGTAGAACTACGCATTTAAAAGTCCAATGTAGCGTTTAATTTGTATTGTTTTAAAATTTTCAATACGTATTTTTGTTTAAATCATGGCTTAAATAAATGTAGTCATTTTTTAAACTATTTTTGAAATTTAAATGAGGTTATGGATCCGTAGGTTTTCTTCAACATTATCATTAATACTTAATAGCAAGACATCCTTTAAAAATAGTAGCCTTCATTTTATTTCCATAATTTTTCTGGATAAACACCTTTTGCCTTCAATTTAATTAATGCGCTTTTTACTTTTTCTTTATCTCTACTGTAGGTAACACCAAACCATTTGGATTTTGTTTTTAATACTTTTACCGTTGCTATTTTATTGGCTAAAATAGCATTAACAATATTAGGTAAGTAGAATTCTGCTTCTAAATTGGTTTTATTCTGTTCTAGAAATTCTAAAAATAAGGCATCAACACACTCTAAAACTTTAGGGGTAAAACCCCAAAAATTCATAGATATTATGCTATTTGGGTCTATAGTAGTATGAACACCATTGCCATCATCACATTTTAAGATGCCATTAATTTTCTCTATTCTTATACGCTCTGTAATATTGATAAGACTACCTTTTGAATCCACAGTACATTCGCCTCTTGACACATAGCCATTGTCCGAAACTGTGTTTTTTAAAGCATAAGCTATCATATTAAATTTGTAAGAATCCGTAGCCGTTTTATTTAATTGATCTGCCATAGTTATAAAAGCTTGTCTACCATAAAAATCGTCAGCATTTATAATTGCAAAGTTTTCTTTTATATTATTTTTAATCATTAATAAAGCGTGTCCAGTACCCCAAGGTTTTTTTCTATTAGGGTTGCTATATTTTTCTGGAACATTATCCAATTCTTGAAACACATATTCTACTTCTATTTTTCCAGATAACTTAGTATTAAAAATGGTGTTAAATTCACTTTTAATGGCCTTTCTAATGACAAAAATCACCTTACCAAAGCCTGCTATAATAGCATCATAAATAGAAAAATCAATAATAGTATCTCCTTCTGGCGTAAACGTGTCTATTTGTTTTAAGCCACCATATCGACGTCCCATTCCAGCAGCTAAAATGACTAAAGTGGGTTTGCTTTTTTCTATCATAATCCTCTAATTTAGATAATTTTATATTAAAAACAAATATCAATTTAATGTTTATCTTGCGTCTTCATAATATCATTTTTATTTTAGAGCGCCTGAAGTGAAAATGAGAAGTAATAAGCTATTAAATTAAGGTATAGCTAACATCTTTCGACTTAAAACAAAAGGATTGGATTACACCATTATAGACGTAGAAACCTCTGGAAAAACCAATAAAATTACTGAAATTTCAGTGTTTAAATACAATGGTATTACTGTTGTAGATGAATTTACTTCGCTTGTAAATCCTAATTGCTATATACCAGATTATATTACTGCTTTAACAGGAATAGATAATGGCACGGTGGCCAATGCTCCAGAATTTCAAGACATAGCACAACAAGTTTTAGACATCACTGAAGGCGCTATTTTTGTAGCTCATAATGTAAATTTCGATTATAACGTTATACGAAACGAATTTAAAACTATAAATATAGATTTTACGCGTAAAAAATTGTGCACAGTGCGCCTGAGCCGGAAATTATTGCCGGGACACAACAGTTATAGTTTAGGTAAATTATGTAAAGCTCTAAACATAAATATAAATGGACGACATCGTGCGCGAGGTGATGCTGAAGCTACCGTAATATTGTTTCAAAAATTGCAAGCTCAAGAAAAAGCACGCGATGTTTTTAACGCTTTTTTAAATAAAAATAATAAAGAAGCCACTTTACCTCCTAACCTACCCAGAAAAGTATTTAATTCCTTACCAAATGCTACAGGTGTTTATTATTTTAAAAATAAAAAAGGAGAAATTATTTATGTTGGTAAAGCAAAAGACATTAAAAAAAGAGTGCTTAGTCATTTTTACAGCAAAGCTCAAAAAAGCTTAAATATGGTACGAGAGACTGCCCATATTGATTTTGAATTATCTGGAAGCGAACTGTTGGCATTGCTAATGGAAGATGCTGCCATTAAACACCATTTCCCACAATACAATAAATTGGCAAAACGTTTACCGAAGGGGTTTTCTCTTTTTAGCTATCAGGACAGAAACGATGTTATGCATATTGCCATTAATAATAGTAAAGCAACACCAAATCCAATACTTACGACATATAGTTTACAAGACGCTCGTTTATTATTAGAACGCATTTGCACACAATTTAATTTATGTCCAAAATTTTGTCATTTGCAAGAAGGCGTGAGTTCATGCTCTCACTATTTTATAAAAAATTGTAAGGGTATTTGTAAAGGAAAAGAGGACGTTAAAAAATACAATAAACGCGTTACCAATGCTATTTGCCAAATTATTAATGATAGTCAAGACCTTGTTATAAAAGAAAAAGGCAGACATGACAATGAAGAAGCTTTTATTGTTATAAAAAACGGAAGCTACTTAGGCTACGGTTTTATAGACAATAGTATACAAATTACTCATGAAGATGAATTAGATCATTATTTAATAAAACAAAAGGATAATATTGATGTACAAGGCATACTACGCAGTGTGCTTTTAAAATTGCATCATTAAAATCTTAAATAAAAGCTAAACACAACATTTTCGGCACAATTAGTGTTTACAAGTTTTATATTTGAATTTTAAAATAAATTTATGAAACATTTATTCTTATGCTTAGCACTTGGTATAACGGTTATAGCTACTGCCCAAAATAACGCTTTTATTGGAGGCGAAAAATTAACCTTTACTGCAGGATATAATATGTCTGGATTAATGACAGATTTTGCGCAAGTAACTATGGAAACAAGCAATGTAACGACAAAAAATTCAACCTTACTACGTTTAAAATGCAAAGCTACAACGTATACTAAATGGGATAATTTTTTTAAAATTAGAGACCTCTACGAGAGTTATGTTAACCCTAGGACGTTAACGCCATACTTGTACAAACGTGATATTAATGAAGGTGGGCATTACAAGTTTGTTAAATATAAGTTTAATCATAAATCACGAACCGTACAAAGTTTAATTAGAAAGAAAAGTAAAAACTTCGAGTCTGGTTTCTGGGATAGAGAGTCAACCAATAAAATTAATGGCGGAACGAAAGATATTGTAACAACCATTTATCATTTAAGAACCTTAGACATTAAAAAAGCTAAAATTGGTGATAGCGATACTTTTACTGTATTATTTGATGGAGAGGAAACAAAATTTAGATTTACTTATGTTAGCAAAGAAACTATAAATACAAATTTAGGTAAAAAAGAATGTTACAAATTACGTATTAATCTTACTAATAATAACGCCTTAAAGGGCAATGGCAATTTTTTATGGCTAACAGCAGATGAAAACAAAATTCCTGTTTATGCAAAATTTAAAGTAGCATTTGGAAGTGGAGAATTAAAAATTAAAAGTGCAACTGGATTAAAAAATTAAAAAAATTATGAGATCAGGACTTACTATTATAGGAATTATAAGTGCCATTATAGCAGTTGTTTTAGCTGTATTACCTTTATCAAACTTTGCATTCATTCCAGCAATACTAGGCTTAGTTTTTGGCATATTAGCTTATTTAAAAGGTCGTAAAGAAAATAAGCCAAAGCATACTGTACAGCTCATATTTTTACTAACCTTAGTTGCTTTAGCACTAGCTAGTTTTAAATCTTTTACTGCAACTACCGAAGTTGGTGATACAGAACAATTAGAACAACGCGATAAAGACTCTAAAGAAGATTCTCTTGAAGAATTAGAAAACATAGACCTGACTGATTAATTATAATTTGCTATCCGTTTGACCTTAAATAGTTGTAATATTTAAAAATGATGACTAACTAAATAATTTTATAAATGAAAGCGCTAATTTTAGTCTTAATTATTGTTTTTACTCATTCTTGTATTAAAACCAAACCTACTGCAAAGGCTAAAAACCTTAATAATACGATTACAATATTAGATAGTACTCTAGTTTCTAAATTTTCTAAATCTATAACAGCTTCAGATTTCAAGCGTAGACTTAGTTATTTTGCTTCAAAAGATTTTCAAGGTCGTAAAACAGGAAAAATAGGACAAAGGAAGGCAGCAGACTATCTTCGTAATTTCTATAAATCCAAAAACATTGCGCCTGCCTTTAACGACTCTACTTACTATCAAACCTTACCTGAATCTTTTTTACCAAAAGGTATTGGGACTTCGGAAAACGTATTGGCCTATATAAAAGGCAGTCAAAACCCAAACGAGGTTTTAATAATTTCTGGACATTTTGATCATTTAGGTGCTAAAGATAATGTTATCCATTTTGGTGCAGACGATAATGGTTCTGGTTCTGTGGCTATTACAGAGATTGCTGAGGCCTTTAAACTAGCAGAACTAGAAGGATATTTACCTAAAAGAAGCATATTATTCTTGCACCTTACTGCCGAGGAAATTGGGTTATACGGCTCTAAATACTATGTTGAAAATCCGGTTTTCGATTTAAAAAAAACCATAGCTAATTTAAACATAGATATGATTGGTCGTGTTGACAAACGGCACGAAAATACTTCAGATTATCTATATATTATAGGCGCAAATCGAATAAGTAATGAGCTTCATTTAATTTCAGAAAAAGCCAATACATCCTTTACTAATTTAGTGTTAGACTATAAATATAATGATGAGAACGATAGCAATAGATACTATTACAGGAGTGATCATTACAATTTTGCAAAACAAGACATTCCAGTAATTTTTTACTTTAATGGAGAACATTCAGATTATCATAAACCAACGGACACCGCAGATAAAATAAACTATCCATTACTAGCTAAGCGTACACAATTAATTTTTGCAACGGCTTGGCAGCTAGCTAATAAGACAGATTTTTTAACTCCTAATTCTGGTTTTTAGTATCGCTAAAAAAAATACTAAAACCTCAATTAACCTTAATATTTCTTGTATTTTTACTACATCGTCAAAATTATAAAATTTAATATGAAAAAAATAATTTCCATTCTCACCTTGACATTAATAATAGTTGCATGTGGTACTACCAAAAATAAAACCGCAACAACACAAATTAATACGCCAGCAGATCCTGTAAAGTATGCAGAGACTATTACTGCATCAAATCTAAAAACAGCATTGTATGTTTATGCCGGAGATGCGTTTCTAGGTCGCGAAACTGGTGAGGAAGGTCAGAAAATGGCCGTCAATTTTATTAAAGAACATTATATAGAAGATGGTGTTCCAGCAGCTAAAGCGGATGGCAATTATTTTCAAGAAGTTCCTTTAGAGGTTATGGCTGTGCCAGAAGTAAACTTTATGGTTAATGGAAAACCGTTTACTAACATCAATGATTTTGTTTCTGTTGTATCTGCAAAAGACGGTACATTAAATGCAGAAAATATTGTTTTTGCTGGGTTTGGCATTGAAGATGAAAAGTATTCAAATTATAACGCAATAGATGTTAAAGATAAAGTTGTAGTTATACGATCTGGAGAACCAAAAGGTGTTACGGGTAAGTACTTAATTTCAGGAACTGAAGAGGCTTCTAAATGGTCTAATTTCCGTCAGGAATTTTCGTCTAAAAGAGAGGTCGCTAAAAGTAAAGGCGCCAAAGCCGTTTTATTTTATTATCCTGAAGTTTATAAAATGGCGGCCAATAGATTTGGACGTTCTAATGGCAGAATGGGATTAGCAGGTGGCGGAGAAGATATGATGTATTTTTTAATTAATACTGATTTGGCAAAAGCGCTAGTTAGCGATATAGAAACTAACGAAAAGTCAATGGCACTAAAAACAGACTTGGCTATTACTTATAAAAATAATGCTAAAAAAATAAGCTCCGAAAACGTAGCAGCTATTATTAGAGGAAGTGAAAAACCTAACGAATATATTATTCTATCTGCACACTTAGACCATGAAGGTGTTAAGGATGGAAAAATATATAATGGTGCAGACGACGATGGTTCAGGAACGGTTGCTATTTTAGAAATTGCTGAAGCTTTTGCAAAGGCAAAAAAAGATGGCAATGGGCCTAAGCGCTCTATTGTTTTTCTAAACGTTACAGCAGAAGAAAAAGGCCTACTAGGTTCCATGCATTATACAGATGTTGATCCTCTATTTCCATTAGCGCATACAGTAGCCAATTTAAATATAGACATGATTGGACGTTTGGATCCTAAACGTGAAAAGAAAAATAGAAATTATGTTTACCTTATAGGTAGTGACAAGCTAAGTACAGATTTGCACAACATATCTGAAATGGTGAATACAAAATACATGAACATAGATTTGGACTATACATTTAACGATGAAAATGATCCTAATCGCTATTATTACAGAAGTGACCATTACAATTTTGCAAAAAACAACATTCCAGTAATTTTTTATTTCAATGGCACACATGAGGATTATCACCAGCCAGGTGATACACCAGATAAAATTCAATACGATTTATTAGAAAACAGAACCCGTTTGGTTTTTTATACCGCTTGGGAATTGGCTAATAGAGATAATAGAATAGTTGTTGATAAAGCATCTAAATAAGTGATCATACAACCTAAACATCACAAATAACACTTGGTAACTTATCCAAGTGTTTTTTTATTTTAATCAAAAATCTTAATGGCCCTATTGTATTAAATAAATAGTATTAACAATAAAAACTACTCCTGTTATACAGCCTAAAATAAAATTAATTTTTGTCGCTACATAATTCAATTTATGTTCAATATTACTAGCAACTATAGCATATACAGCATACAATAAAAAGGATCCTAGTGTAGAGCCAATTGAAAAGTAAAAGCCATTAATAAAAGAATACTCAAAATAGTTTAGACCAATTAAAATAGAAATAGAAGTAAAATAAAAAGGTATGGCAATGGTGTTTAATAAAGACATGCCTATACCGTGTAAATAAGCTTTCGATTTTTCTATTGTTACTTTCTTCTTTTGCTGTGAGCGTGTATAATGGAGTCTAAAAAAATTAATTGATAACAATAAAAGAATTCCTGTACCAATTTTTTGAATAGTTGTAATATATTCAGAATTTTCCATTAAAATGCTTGATAGATACGCACCTATGTTGGCCTGAAAAAATAAGACTGTTGCAAAGCCAGCAACTAAATATAATGCCGATTTTCTACCGCTTTTTAAACTAAATTTTACCACTGTTAAGTTTAAAAAACTTGGTACAATACTTCCAGATACGGCAATAATAAATCCAAAAAATAAACACGTTATAAAATTCATATGTTTTAGGATAAATACTTATAGTCAAATAAATAATTAAAAAATTACAAATTAAGGTCACAAAAAAAGTCCTCCCAATCGAGAAGACTTTTGTTTTTGGGTGAAAGACGGGATTCGAACCCGCGACCCTCGGTACCACAAACCGATGCTCTAACCAACTGAGCTACAATCACCATTTACACGCATTCTATAATGCGTCTGCAAATGTAAATTAATTAGTTTTTACTACAAAGCCTTTTAATAATATTTTGAATAAATTTTAACGCGTATTTTACTTAATGTCAAATAAGCTATCAACAGCTATATAACGCTCTACAGTAAAACCTTCTGCATAGTCTACTCCAACTAAGCGTCCTAAGTCTCTTGCTCTATAATTAACACTATCAATAAAACTTTTACTAGTAATTGGCGTTTCGGGCTCAATACTATTGCTATTAAAGAATTGAGTTTGATAAGCCTCTACAGCCTCCTGTTTAATGTCAATAACATTAGAAATATCAACAACAAAATCTGGAGTCATATTATTCCACTGTATGTAATGGTAAACATGCTTTGGACGCCATTGTTCTTGGGGTATTCCATCTAGCTTAGTAGTTATTTTTACTAATCCGCTTAAAAAACAGGCGTCACTTACCAGTTTGCTTCCTTTACCATGATCAATGTGTCTATCCTCAATGGCATTACAGAGCACGATATCTGGTTTATATTTTCGAAGCATTTTAATGACTTCTAATTGGTGCTCTTTATCATTTACAAAAAAACCATCTGCAAAGTCAAGATTTTCTCTAACCGATACACCTAAAATTTTAGAGGCTTTTTTAGCCTCACTTTTTCTAATTTCCGCTGTACCTCTAGTCCCTAACTCTCCTTTTGTTAAATCTATAACACCCACTTTTTTACCATTAATAATTGCCTTTGCTATGGTTCCTCCGGCACCTAATTCTACATCATCTGGATGCGCCCCGAAGGCTAGTATATTTAATTTCATAAAAAAGTATATTTGTTTTTTCTTATTTAATATTACTATGTTTTATTATCGTTGAAATCTTACAATGCATTCCACTTAATTTTTAAGCCAATTTTTTTGTTGTTTTTCTGTTAAAAACGTCCATGCCACTACTCTACTTTTTTTGTTGCCTTGCTCCATTTCAATGACCTTTACTGCAGTTGCACCTAGTTTATATAAGGACTGTTGCATGGCCTTTACGTTTTTTTTATTCGATACTAAACTAGTGTACCAATAGCATTTGGATTTAAACAAAGAGCTTTCGTAAAGATAGGTATGTAAAAAAGCTTTTTCGCCACCTTTAAAACATAATTCATAGGCTTGACCAGCAAAATTCCTCGACACTAAGTCTGTAAGTTGTCCTAAACCTTTTAATTTTCTTGTGGTTGCTTCAAAAGCTTCAACTTCGTTTTTAAAAAATGGAGGGTTACACAGAGATGCAGAAAAAGTATCTGATGTATTAATAATGCCTTTAAAAATATTCTCGGTATTAGGTTGGTGTTTTAGCTGAATGGCTTTATTTAGTTGGTTCTTAATAATTATTTTTTTTGCGTAAGCAATGGCTTTTTTATTACTATCTGTAGCCACAAATTTCCAGTGATATTCTGAAGTACCAAGTAAGGGATAAATGCACGATGCGCCAGTTCCAATATCTAAAATAGTGATGTTCTTATTTAAATTTGAAGCCTCTAAAAGATCTGCAATATGGTGTATGTAATCTACACGTCCTGGAATTGGAGGACACAAATTAGTATCTGGAAATTGCCAAAAGTCAATATTATAATAAAATTTTAACAACGCTGTATTTAAAGCTTTAACGGCTTGAGCATCTGCAAAATTAAGCGTCTTATTATTACGAGTGTTAACAAATACATGAGAACGTAACTCAGGATAAACTTCAATTAACTTACTAAAATTATAATCTGCTATATGTTTATTTCTTTTATGCAAGCCTACAAAATATTTAGTGCTTGTTGTATGTCTGCTTTTAAATCTTTTACAGATTCTATTCCAACAGAAAATCGAATCAGGCCATCGCTAATCCCCATGTCGTTTCTTTCTGCCTGACTTAATAATGCGTGAGATGTTTTAGCTGGATTTAAAACGGTGCTTTCAACTCCAGCCAAACTCATAGAAGGTTTAATTAATTTTAAGGCTTTTTGGAAAGTTATAGAATCTAATCCATCGGCTAACTCAAAAGACATCATTGCACCAAAACCATGCATTTGCTTTTTGGCCAGTGCGTATTCCGGATGGCTTTTTAAGCCCGGATAATAAACGTTTTTAATGGCACTATTGGCAGCCAACCATCTTGCCATTTTGCCTGCATTTTTGGTTTGTTTGCCAACACGAAGACCCATAGTTTTCATACTACGCTCTAGCATCCAAACCGTAAAATCGCTTAAACTACCCCCTAGGTTTTTAGATACGCTCCAGATCCTATCCATATGTTCTTTAGAACCAGCAACTGCTCCAGCACAAATATCGCTATGTCCACCAAAATACTTTGTTGCAGAATGTATTATTAAATCGATGCCAAATGGTTTTGGGGTTTGATTTACTGGGCTTGAAAATGTATTGTCTATACTCGTTATAATGTGCTTAGTTTTTGCCAAGTTTGCAACAGCTTTAATGTCCGTAATGGTTAGCAAAGGATTGGAAGGTGTTTCTATATGAATTAACTTTGTGTTTGGTTGTATTGCTGCTTCAAAGTCTGAAATAGTATATCCATTTGTAAATGTAAATTCTATATTTAGTTTAGGAAACTCCTCTTTAATAAAATTGCTAGTCCCACCATATAAAGTGTTTTGAACAACAATATGATCTCCAGATTTTAAAAACGCTAAAAACATATGACTGATGGCTGCCATCCCTGAACCAAAAATCATTGCTGTTTCTGTCTGTTCCAAGGCAGCTATCTTTTTAGCCAAATGCTCTTGATTCGGGGTATTAAAATAACGTGGATACCGTTTAATGTCTACATCTAAAAATTGATAAGAACTTGCTAAATAAATTGGTGATACTGCACCTTTAAACTGTTCGTCTTTAATTTCGCCAACGTGTGCACAAATAGTATTTAAACCTAATTTTTTTTTGCTCATACTGTAAAGATAGTATTTGTAGATTGTAGATTTAAAACTAATAACTAAACTTTATTTTTAAATTTTAAACCTCAATGTTTAATGCCCACTCTTTTCTTTATACACCTATTCTTTAGTATTTATCTTCAAGAGTCTATTCTGTTCTTCCATTAGTTCTGTTAAATCTGTTAGCAATTGAATATCCTTAGGTGTTTTAACAGTTACATCTTTAGAATCTTCAGACTTATTTCTTAGTTTATTCATTCCTTTTACCACAAGAAAGACTGTTAATCCAATAATTAAAAAATCTAAAACAACCTCTAATAGTGCTCCATATTGTATAGCAACTTCATCTGAAATAATTTTTCCAGAAGCGTCAAAATTACCTGGTCTAAGAATGATTTTTTTATCTTGAAAATTTAGCCCATCTGTCATTAAAGATAATGGTGGCATTAATACCTTTTTTACCAGAACATCAATAACTTTATTAAAGGAGGCTCCAATAATAATGCCTATGGCCATGTCCATCATATTACCTTTTACGGCAAACTCTTTAAATTCTTTTAAAAATGTCATGAGTATATTAAAGTTATTATTTCCTAAACTTATTGTTGTATATTTTTATCATTGTAATTCCCCAGATAACAACACATATAGAAACAAAGATCGAAAAATAGAATATAAAATTATTTGGACTCATTATCTATAAGTTTTATAAAAATCATTATCCCTATAATTGTAGGTGCCCATAAGCCTAAAAATAAACCGTGAAGTTCATGTCCTGATAAAAACAGATATTCTGCCACTACAATAATAACAATACAAAGGAGTAAAACTAACACATTATGTATTCCTATTTTTTTAAAATAATTCATTTTCTATTTTAAATTAAAGATATAAATTAATTATTAAATTTTAAAATAATCTATTTCTTGTAAAATTTAGAATACATTCTATAAGAAAGCGTGCCTAAAGTAGTAATTAAAACCACTGTAATTGCTATATACTGTAAACTAGCAATTTGTTGTCCAGACTGGTAAGAATGTAAACCTGATAAATAAAAATTAACACCAAAATAGGTAAATATAATTGATGCGAAAGCAACTATGGACATTAAGTTAAAAAACCAACGTCCACGTAATCCAGGAATTAACCGTGCATGAATTACAAAAGCATAAATCATGATACTAATGAGTGCCCAAGTTTCTTTTGGGTCCCAACCCCAATACCTTCCCCAACTTTCGTTTGCCCACATTCCGCCTAAAAAATTTCCAATGGTTAGCATTACTAAACCAACGGTTAAAGACATTTCGTTAATAATGGTTAGTTCTTTAATATTTAAAAGCATTTTGTCTTTATTTTGTTTTGTGCTTAAAATCATAAGGAGTAAAACGGTTATACCTAAAATCATAGAGAGTGTAAATGGTCCATAACTTGCCACAATTACAGCCACATGTATCATTAACCAATAACTATCTAAAACTGGTGGTAAGTTTGCTATTGCAGGATCCATCCAACTTAAATGCGCTACCATTAATAACATAGAGGTTACAAAAGCGGCTGCTGCAGTTGTTAAATTTGAGGCGTTTTTGGTTATAAATATACTTTTTAAAACAACTAGTACACTTCTATTAGAAGTAGTAGAAAGCATCAAACCGAAAAGCATTGTAGCCCAAGCAACATAAATCATAGACTCATAGCCATCACTCCAAGGTGCATGACCAGAAATATACCAACGAATAATTAAACCAATAGTATGTGCTATAAAAGATAATAAGATTAAAAACTTTAGTAGCATTACTAATGCATTAAGTGTTTTACTTTTATCTTTAAAAATTTGAACAATTAGCACCATAAATAGCAGCGCACCAAGCAGCATATAAACATAATGGAGATTCTTAAAAATATCGTATTTGTTATATAAAATTTCGGTATTTATTTTTTCTTCGCTAAGCATGACTTGGCTACCTAGTTTTCTCTGGTTCTTTTTAAAAGCATTCAAAATTTTATCAGCTTCAGAAAAATCTCCAGTTTGTTTAGCACTATTTAAGCGATAGAGGTATAAATTAAAACTCTGATTAATGAAATTTCTATAAATGGTATCTTTAATTTTTTCTTTGTAATGTTCTTTTCTGTATTCGTTTGCAGAAATCCATTTATTATTTTCATCTTTAGGAATAGGGAAAATTTTTAATGAGTTCCCTTGCACTGTATTGTAAAGCAAGTTTACGCGCTGGTCTGCTTCTTTAAACTCTTTTTGGTAAGCATTAGGCGCTAATGCTTTGTAGGCATCATCCAAATATGGTGCTAATTTATAATCGCCACTATTAGTAAAAAAGTGACCTAATGTTGCATATCCTACCGACTTTTTGACACCAATAATTTTTCTAATAGAATCGTCCTTTTTAGCTTTTAAATATATAATGGGCACATTATACCAAAATTGTGGGCTTTCTTGTACAGAAAGAAATATTTGATTTGCTGTAAAACCTTCATAGGTATCACTTTTACTTAATTTTCTAAGAAACTCCGATGCATAAGTATTTAAAGGCATCATTCTGCCTCCAACATCTTGAATTACCAAACGTCCAAATTTATCTGCTTCAATTCTAGGTGTAATGTTTGCATGTAATATCGAGTCTACTTGTGCTTTGTTTTCTTCGTATGAAAATGCTTCATCAATATCCAAAGAGTTTTGCTGAACGTTTTGTATTGAAGCCTTTTGCGAATGGTCGTGCCCATCATCTGTTACGTACTGTTCTTGTGCAAAGCCTGTTAAAGTATAGCATATAAAAACCACTGAGAAGAGTCTAGATTTTTTGTCCTTGACCTTATCAAGCGCACGCTTTAAATCAGCAAAACGAGTATTTCTATTAAACAGAATAGCCAACATTCCAAAATACAACAGCATATAGCCAAAATAGGTTATCCAAGTTCCCCAACGGTCGTGGTTTACGGATAGTCTAGTTAATGTTTCGTTATTATCAAAACCAGCTTGAAAGAAACGGTATCCCCTATGGTCTAAGACATTATTCATATATATTTTATAATCAAAATCGCCTTCTTGTGGGTCTAAAACTGTAATGGCACTTGAAAAAGCCGAGTAGCTATTTTCTGTGCCTGGATATTTTTCGGCTACAAAATCGTTTAGTTTTATATTAAACGGCAATGCTAAAGACTTGGCTCCGAATCTAAAATCCATATCCAAGCCACCTACAGTTACTCGTTCCCATTGGTTACTGGTTCCCATGCCTCCAAGTAATTGAACTTGTTTAGTTTGGCCATTTGCAAAAACATTAAGTACTAATCCATCTTCATCACTCTTTAGTAATTTAGATTTTTTTACAATATCAAAATAACCTTTAGTTACTGGCTTTGGAAAAACCATTTGCATGTTTCCAATAATATATCTAGAACGCAACATTAATGGCTGTATACTATCCTTAATTAGCTTACCTTCTGTCATGGTTGCCATTTGAAGATATTCGCCTTCAAAGGGAGACTCTATAGTTATACCTTGTTTATCATTAACAATATTAATAGCTCCTTTCTTAGGATTATTTAAAGTAAAAATAATATTATGTATTAATTGATCTTGACCAGATTTTAAGAAGTGATTATGTGGCGCACCATTGCCTGCTTCAACTATTTTTAAATAGTCCTCGCCATCTTCACTTGCAATAATATCTTTTTCTGCATTAGAAACAAATTTATGTAGAGATATGGCAATTGATGTTGTATCGTAAGTTGTTTTTAAAGATAATGCATTGTTTAATCTTTCAGAAAAATCAACCTTTTTTTCAATGCGCAATCGCTGTGGAACACCATCAATTTTATAATCACCATTAACTAACCCTAAAACATAGGTATCTCGAGATAGAAATGTATTTTCGGTTTCGCCTTCTTGAATTGGCATCATACCTTCATAACCAACATAGCGAGTAATAAAGGCGCCAATTAAAATAAAGATAAAAGCAATATGTAAGGTTAATGTTGCCCATTTTTCTCTTTTATATAAACGAAATCTAAAGATATTTCCGACAAAATTAATAACAAAAAATACCATGATAGCTTCAAACCACCAGGCATTATATATTAAAGCTCTAGAGTATGGTGTTGGCGATGTTTCTTGTCCCGCATCCAAAAAAGTACCAGTAATCATGGCTATAGCGAAAACAATAAATAAAACAGCCGTTAAACGTGTAGAAAAGAGGATTTTTGAGAGTTTATTTTGCATGATAACAAGGCTCTATTTAGCTCGTGCAAAGATAGTTCTTTTTGTTTGTTTTACTTAGAAGATGTATGAGTAAATATTGTTAATTTTTAAAGCATGTCTCCAATATTTTATCGTATAACAGTAGGCTCATTTTTCTGTCGCGATGTTTGATATCATTGGTATGTTGCTTTAACATTATTGATCTACAGTTCGTGTGCCTTGGCATATTTAACTCCATAATTAACTTGTGTAAATAAATGACCTAAATTTTAATGTAATTTGATGTGAACTTAAAACATATTGCTACTATAGTTTTACCAAAATATCCTTAAAAGAACAAACTAAGTTTCCAAAATACGGTGCAGTAATTTAAAGGTTGAATTCATTTAATAATTTCAAAAACGATAAAACGCTTTATCGTGTTAGAAGATTGAATTTAAAAAATATATCTTAACTTTAAAAAAAAGGCGTCAACCAATTAGGCAGCGTGTTTATGCATATTTCAATTTTTTTATCCATTGTTTACAAAGTTACGGTACTCCCCTTTTATATCAACTTTCTGTTACTTATTTTAGCATAATGATTTCAGTAGTACTTTTAGGCGCAGGACATGTTGCCACTCACTTATTTAAAGCTTTTTATGCATCGGAAGGAGTTGAAATAAAACAATGGTATAATCGTAGCTTAAAAACAATTGATGAGTATAAGAACAGAGTTAAGGTTACCGATAATCTATTAACGTTAGTTGAAGCTGATATTTACATTCTTGCTGTAAGTGATGATGCTATTGAAGCCTTATCCAAACAGTTACCTTTTAAAAACAGATTGGTGATACATACTTCTGGTAGCACTAGTTTATATGCTGTGGACATGCAACAAAAACGGGGCGTTTTCTATCCATTACAAACCTTTTCTAAAGCTGCAGATTTAGGTTTTGCTAATGTTCCTATTTGTATTGAAGCACTAAAAAAAACCGATTTACCTATCTTAAAACAACTGGCAGAAGCTATTGGTAGCAAGAGCCACAAGGTAAATAGCGATCAGCGGCAAGCCTTACATCTAGCAGCTGTATTTGTTAATAATTTTACCAATCAGTTGTATAGAATGGCACATGAAATTACGGAAATGAGTGGTGCAGAATTCGATATTTTAAAACCTTTAATAAAAGAAACAGCTAATAAGGTAGAGTACTTATCGCCTTACTTGGCACAAACTGGTCCAGCATTGCGTAACGATAAAAAAACTATAAAAAGACATTTAAAACAACTAGAAAGTGAACAGCATAAAGCCGTTTACGAGTTACTAACCAAATCCATAAAAAAAACGCATGGCATACGATAAAAGTTATAAAGAATATTTACAACACATTACCACTTTTATTTTTGATGTTGATGGTGTATTAACAGATGGGTCTCTAACAATAACAAGTACTGGAGATATGTTAAGAACCATGAACGTAAAAGATGGCTACGCATTAAAACAAGCTTTAAATAAAGGTTATAATGTTTGTATTATTTCTGGTGGTACAAACGAAGGTGTTAGAAAACGTTTAGAAAACTTAGGTTTTAAGGATATTTATCTTGGAGCGCATAATAAAATTGAGCAATTTCAAGATTATTGTCAATTAAAAAAAATAAAGAATGAAAACGTATTGTATATGGGAGATGATATTCCAGATATTCCTGTAATGCAACGCGTTGGTTTACCTACTTGCCCTCAAGATGCGGTTCAAGAAGTTAAGAGTGTATCTAACTATATATCCCATAAAAAAGGAGGTAGCGGTTGTGTTCGCGATGTTATAGAACAAGTGTTAAAGGTTAAAAACGATTGGAATAACTATTTTGATGCTTCTATATAACTAGAGTTGCACTTAAAAAATTAAACTAAAAAACCTTTGAATTTACTAAAACTCATTCGCTATAAAAATTTATTAATGATTGCAACATTACAATTATTAATAAAATATGTATTGTTTGATATCGCTATAGTTGATAACATTAAAGTAGTAACCGCTTTAAATGGATTACATTTTACATTACTTATTTTAGCAACAGTATGCATTGCTGCAGGTGGGTATATTATAAATGACATTTACACTATGGAAACTCATGTTAATAATAAACCAAACAGCCTCATCATTGGCAAAAGTATTACAGAAAACACGGCAAATAAACTATATATCGGCTTTACTTTTATTGGTGTGTGTATAGGATTCTACCTATCCCATGTCGTTAATCGTCCAGGATTTTTCAGCATTTTTGTAATTATTTCAGGGTTAATATACGTTTATGCTAGTTATTTAAAACAACTTGCAGTTGTTGGTAATCTTGTTGTGGCAGCAGTTGTTTTTATGAGCCTTATCATTGTAGGTATATTTGATCTTATTCCTGCAACAAATAATTATGATCAAACTTATCCTTCTAACATGCTAATGTTACGGATATTAACAGATTTTGGAGTTTTTCTATTTATAATTAATGTTATTCATGACCTTGTCAAGGACATACAAGAGGTAGATGGAGACCATAAAATGGGTATTACAACCTTACCAATTCTTGTAGGAAAGGCGCGTTCTTCTAAAATAGTAATGGTACTAACTATTAGTGTTGTTATTATTATTATCATTTACATAAACAAACATTTATACGATAAAATATTAGCGGTACTTTACTTTTTAATCGCTATAATTGGACCCTTATTGTACATTATTATAAAACTATTTACAGTAGAAAATAATGCACAATATAAAACTATTGCATTAATACTTAAATTAGTGATGATTACTGGTATGCTTTCTATGGTTATTTATAAAATAATACTGTAATTATGTTAAACGAAAAACTTAAAAACCGACACCTCATATTAGCGTCTGGCTCACCAAGACGTCAGCAGTTTTTTAAAGATTTAGGATTGGATTTTGAAATTAGGTTAAAAGACATTAAAGAAAATTACCCTTCTCAATTACTACATTATGAAATTAGCAATTATTTAGCGCAATTAAAATCCTTAGCCTTTATTAATGAACTTAAAAAAGAGGACATTTTAGTTACTAGCGATACTATTGTTTGGCACAAAAACGGTGCCTTAGGAAAACCAAGAAATAATGATGAAGCGTTTTCCATGCTAAAATCTCTAAGTAACCAAACGCACGAAGTCATTACATCTGTTTGCATACGCACAAAAATTCAGGAAAAAATAGTACATGCTGTAACCAAAGTTACCTTTAAAGCATTTACAGACGCAGAAATTTGGCATTATATTAAAGCCTATTCGCCGCTTGATAAGGCTGGCGCTTACGGCATTCAAGAATGGATCGGCCAAATAGGTGTTGTAAACCTTGAAGGTTCTTATTTTAATGTTATGGGTTTACCAACACATTTACTTTACGAAACCTTAAATACTGTTGCAGATGAGTATTAAAGTAATACCTTTACCAAAATTTAAAGTAAAACCATGTTTTTAGAAACGTACCAAGCTGAAATTATAAACACCGCTATTTTATTAGTCATTTTTATTATTATTACAATAATAGGAAAAGTGACTATTAGAAAAATCGGAAAAAAAAGTAATATAAACGATGCCAGAGTAAAGCTTATTTCAAGATATTATACGGTAGTATTATTTTTGGTTTTTATATTTTTTGAAGCCTATATATTTGGAGCCCAATTAAGAGAAATTTTAGTGGTGTTTTCATCTGTGTTTGCAGTAATTGGTATTGGATTGTTTGCTATTTGGTCTATTTTAAGTAATGTTACTTCTGGTATTATTATGTTCTTTTCATTTCCTTACAAAGTAGGCGACAAAATAAAAATACATGATAAAGACTATCCAATAGAAGCTGTTATTGAAGATATTCGAGCCTTTCAATTACATCTTAGGGAAGATTCTGGCGATTTGGTTACGTACCCAAATAATTTAATTCTACAAAAAGCAGTAACTTTAGTCGAGAAAGATGCTATTGAAGATTTTGGAGATTTTAATTAAGAACTAAATTATGGGGAAAAGTAAATTAAAAAAACGGACTCAAAATTACAAAAAGCAAGTTGGGCAAATTCCTGGAGCTTTAGTTTACACTGGAACCAAAGCAGCATCAAGCTTATTTATTGAAACATTTGATTATAATACAAATACCTTTACCGAAAAGGAATTACAAAATGTGGAAGAGGCCTATGGTTTTAAGTCTACCAATTCTGTAACATGGATAAATTTAAATGGTTTAAACCATATTAACGAAATTGAAAAACTAGGAAAACACTACAACTTGCATCCTTTAGTTTTGGAAGATATTGTAAGTACAAATCAACGTCCAAAGATTGATGAATATGAAAATTACATTTTTTTGGTAATAAAAATGATGTATTATGATGATGATGAAAAAATAGTTTCAGAACAAGTTAGTTTTATACTAGGTGAAAATTACGTAATATCATTACAAGAGGCAGAAGGCGATGTTTTCGACACCATTCGTGAGCGTATTAGACAAAGTAAAGGAAGAATTAGAAATTTAGGTTCAGATTATTTGCTGTATGCTTTAATAGATTCTGTTGTCGATCATTACTACGCCATTATTGAAACCATGGGCAATAAAATTGAAGATCTTGAAGATCATTTGTTTGAAGGTATTACTACAAGTGAAGTGACCACAGAAATACAAAGTTTAAAACGTGAAGTTTTAAAAGTAAGACGAGCTATTTTTCCACTGCGCGAAATAATAAACCGTATTGAAAAAAGCGAAAATAATTTAATAGACGAAAAAACGTTGCATTATTTTGGTGATGTATACGACCATATTATTCAGGTGTCCGACACTATAGATATTTATCGAGAAATGATTTGGGGCTTAATGGATATGTACATGACCACCATTAGCAATCGTATGAACGAAGTTATGAAAGTATTAACTATCATTGCTACCATTTTTATTCCTTTAACTTTTATTGCTGGTATTTATGGGATGAATTTTAAAAACATTCCCGAATTGGATTATAAATACGGGTATCATGTGCTTTGGGTGGTAATGATTGCTATTTTCTTAGGCATGTTATATTACTTTAAGCGGAAGAAGTGGTTGTAATTTAAAATTTAATGCCAAGGAATTATGGGGTAACACTATTTATTTAAGCTCATGTTTAATATCCAAAAATTGTATGACTTAAATAATAATAACTTTACCAAAATTAAAACCTAATTCCCTTCAACCCTTGTAATCTTAGCACCAATTTTTTGTAAACGCTCTACAATATGCTGGTAACCACGATCTATTTGTTCGATATTATGAATAGTAGATGTTCCTTTTGCGGACAGCGCAGCTATTAATAAGGAAATTCCAGCTCTAATATCTGGAGACACCATTGTTGTTGCTTTAAGTTGCGATTTAAAATCGTGTCCTATTACCGTTGCTCTGTGGGGATCGCAAAGAATAATTTTTGCGCCCATATCTATAAGTTTATCTGTAAAGAACAAACGACTTTCAAACATTTTTTGGTGCACCAACACTTCGCCTTTGGCTTGTGTAGCAACAACCAAAATAATACTTAATAAATCTGGTGTAAATCCTGGCCAAGGTGCATCGGCAATGGTAAGAATAGAACCATCGATATAGTTTTGTATTTCGTAACCATCTTTGTGAGCAGGAATGCATATATCATCTCCACTTCTTTCCAAAGTAATACCTAATTTAGCAAACACGTTAGGAATTTGACCTAAATCGTCCCAGCTAACATTTTTGATGGTTAATTCGCTTTTTGTCATGGCAGCTAAGCCAATCCAACTACCAATTTCAATCATGTCTGGAAGCATTGTATGGTCTGTACCACCTAAATCTTCTACACCGTTAATAGTTAACAAGTTAGAGCCAACACCAGAAATTTTTGCGCCCATTCTATTAAGCATCTTACACAACTGTTGTAAGTAAGGCTCGCATGCTGCATTATATATAGTTGTAGTGCCTTCTGCTAAAACAGCAGCCATTACAATGTTCGCGGTACCTGTTACAGAAGCCTCGTCTAGTAACATGTCTGTACCTATTAATTTATCGGCTTCAACACCATAAAAATAGTCCTCTCTATTGTATCTAAACTTAGCACCTAAATTAATAAAGCCTTCAAAATGTGTATCTAAACGACGACGACCAATTTTATCGCCTCCAGGTTTTGGTATATATCCTTTACCAAAGCGTGCTAATAATGGTCCAACCATCATAATAGAACCACGCAAACCACTACCTTCTTTTTTAAAATCTGCAGTTTGCATATAGTCTAAATCTAAGGCATCTGCTTGAAAAGAGTACGATCCTTCCCTTAATTTTTTAACTTTAACGCCTAAATTTTTTAGTAATGTAATAAGCTTATTTATATCAATTATATCGGGAATGTTGTTAATAGTTACTATTTCCGGAGTTAGTAACACTGCACATAATATTTGTAATGCTTCGTTTTTTGCGCCTTGAGGTTGGATGTCGCCTTTAAGTTGATGACCGCCTTCAATTTTAAATGTACCCATTATTATTTTAATATCTTTTTTTACCTCTATTAGAGTGGTTGTTTTTCTTTTGGTGTCCTTTTTTACTAGATGTATTACTGTACTTTTTCTTAGCACTAGACTTTATTAAACTTGCAGAATCTGTTAAGGCTTCTTGAGCGTTTTTTAGGTTTAACTTTCCATCAGACAATTCAAACAGGTGATTAAAAATAACATCATCCTCAACTGTGTCCTTATTCCAATTTAAAAAACACTTTTTCATGTGGTTAGCAATAGTGTAAGTTAAGGCTTCCTTTAGTTCTCCATCTTCCCAAGAAACTGCAACGTCAATCATGGTTTTTATATTATTACCATAAAAACGGTATTTGGGAAAATTTTGAGGGTACTCTAAAGTTTCTGGACGTTCTTCTAAAACTTCTTTTAAAGGTTTTGGAAACGGTGAATCTACATCCAATTCAAACTTAGACATGATAAATAGTTGGTCCCACAGCTTGTGTTGAAAATCTGGTACATCTCGCAAATGTGGTTGGAGATTTCCCATTACCGCTATAATAGCTTTAGCTACTTTGTTACGTTCTTCTTTAGTTTCTCTGGTTTTGGCAAAATTTACCATTTTTTGAACGTGTCTTCCATATTCCGGAATAATTAAATGTTCACGTTCTGTATTATATTCTATGTCGTCTATTAAATTCAAAATTGTGAGGATTAGAGTGTTGCAATTGAAGTGTCTGTGCTTGCGCAAAATACAAAATGTTTATATTAATACTATATTAAAACATAAATTAATGCATAAAACTCTTATTCTTTTCAGTATCGGAGCATTTACATCTCTTAAGTTTTATTGTATGGATTTTAATAAATTAATTGCCAAGTATATAAATTTTGTGTTATCATTTGTGTTTTCACAACTAAAATTAAGTAATTACAGTGCTATAACTATAATGAAATAACGCCATCTACTTTTTCACTAACTTCAATATATTTTGCAATTACTGCGTCTGGATTTTTAAGTCTTACATTAATAGAAACACTAGTATATTTTCCATTGCTAGATGCTTTAGTTTGAATAACAGCACCCAAATGATTAAAAATAGCTTCAATCTTCTTTATTTTTTCTGCATCCGTTTTTACAATAAATTTATACAAATACTCCGATGGCCAAAGCGTTGTATCTTGTAATTGCGCTTTCAATTTAGCATAAAATGCTTTTGGATTTTGTTCTTTGCTCATGAATTTTAATAAAATTATATCAATCTTAGCTTAAAATAAAGGTAATAAATCAAAGTTTTTTACTTTTTTTTGGAGCTTTTGTCACTACCATAACTATGAGTATCCTTTATTTTATTTATTAAAAAAAAGAGGAAAATTATCTTTTTTTTTTATAAACTAATTGTAATCAGGTATTGGTATTGCAAAGATAAGTTATCCCAGCATTTTTTTTATCCCTTTTTTATTCCGAATTTTACAATTAAAATATACCATAATTGAATACTAAAACAATTGTAATTACTGGAGGGCCAGGCAGTGGGAAAACATCTATAATTAACGAACTAACCAAAAGAGGTTTTACTTGTTTTGAAGAAATTTCTAGAACCATCATTCTTAAATCTCGGGAGGTTGGTATCGAACAACTTTTTCTAACCAACCCTATTAAATTTAGCGAACTTCTTTTATCAGGAAGAATTGAACAGTATAACGAGGCTATAAAGAGCAATAACGAATTTGTTTTCTTAGATCGTGGTATTCCAGATATTCCTGCTTATATGGATTTTAAAGGCAATACCTATTCTGAAATTTTTGCCCAAGCGTGTAAAAATCATAACTATGATTCTGTATTTATTTTAGCACCTTGGCAAGATATTTTTATTACAGATAATGAGCGTTATGAAAACTTCGATCAAGCGTTAGAAATACACGAAAAACTTTTAGACACCTATACAAGATATGGATACGATTTAAGAGATGTTCCATTTGGCTCTATAGAAGCGCGAGCAGATCATATTATTAATGTTGTAAAAGCATTATAGTTTATAGATAATTATTTTGAATCATCCTCTTAACATATTAGAGCGTTATTGGCAATTCACCTCATTTAGACCGCTTCAAGAAAATATAATTGATTCGGTTTTAAATGGAGAAGACACCTTTGCACTACTTCCAACAGGTGGTGGAAAATCGGTTTGCTTCCAAATTCCTGCCCTTGTAAAAGAAGGCATTTGTATTGTTATTTCTCCTTTAGTTGCACTAATGAAAGATCAAGTGCAGGCGCTTCAACATAAAGGCATAAAAGCTATGGCTTTAACCAGCGGAATATCCTACAAGGAGTTAGATGTGTCTTTAGACAACTGCATCTACGGCAACTATAAATTTCTTTACCTATCTCCTGAACGTTTGCAACAAGATATAGTACAAGAACGCATTAAAATAATGAATGTTAACCTTATTGCTGTAGACGAAGCCCATTGTATTAGCCAATGGGGAAACGATTTTAGGCCAAGCTATAAAAACATTATTACACTTAGAGAACTACAACCAACAGTTAATGTTATTGCTTTAACCGCAAGTGCAACGCCTGAAGTGGTTGATGATGTTATAAAGGAATTAGATTTTATTAATCCTAAAGTATTTAGGCAATCGTTTTTAAGATCTAATTTAGCGTATATGACCTTTAATGAAGAAGATAAACGATTTAGACTTAAAACCATTTTAACAAAAAATAAAGCATCTTCTATTGTATATGTTCGTAATAGGAAGTCAACCCAAGATATTTCTACCTTTCTAGAGAATAAAGGTTTTACTGCTGCTTTTTATCATGGTGGATTAACCAATACAGAAAAAGATAAAGCTATAGAACAATGGATGCTTAACCAAAAACAAGTTATGGTTGCTACCAACGCTTTTGGTATGGGCATCGATAAACCAGACGTAAAAACGGTTATTCATTTAAACTTACCAGAAAGCCTGGAAAGTTATTTCCAAGAAGCTGGACGCGCAGGACGTAATGGTCAGAAAGCTTATGCGGTTATTTTAAAAAATAAGAGCGACGACTTAAGGGTTAAAAATCAGTTTTTAAAGGTATTACCTAAAGTAGATTTTATAAAATTAGTTTATAGAAAACTCAGTAGTTATTTTCAAGTTCCTTACGGAGAAGGACAAAACGATACATTCGATTTCAATTTTAATCATTTTTGCAAAACTTATGGATTTAATGCACTTTTAGCATACAACGCCATACTTTTACTAGACAGAACTAGTATTATTTCATTGTCTAAACAATTTAGCAACCGTACAAAAGTTTTATTTAAGGTTAATAGTCGAGCTTTGTTTAGTTATTTAGAAACTCATGCAGATAATAGTATAATTGTAAAATCTATTTTAAGAACTTATGGTGGGGCCTTCGAGCAAGAAACTAAAATTAACATTGCGCTAATAGCCGAAAAGGCGTCGACTACAGAAGAGCACATTATTAATGTTCTAATTCTTTTAGAAAAAGCAGAGATAATAACTTTAAAACATTCTAGAACAGATGCACAAATCACTTATTTAATGCCACGTGAAGATGATAAAACTATTAATAGAATAGCAAAAATTATCAAACAACAAAACGCGTTAAAAGAAAAACAAGTAATATCTGTTTTGGAATATTCGAACAATAATACTGTTTGTAAAAGTGTACAATTACTTTCTTATTTTCAAGAAACCCAAATTTTAGAATGTGGAATTTGTTCCGTTTGCATCTCAAATAAGCCTTCTAAAGCCATGGCTCCAGAAGACCTGAAAAAGGAAATTGTAAAAGCTTTAGAACATGGCGAAATGTCTTCTAGGACACTGTTTGAAAGACTTAATCATTCAGAAGAGAACATTAACAAACAATTAAAGGAAATGCTAGAATACAATATTATTTGTCTTACAAAAACAAATACCTATACATTAGTACCTATATAATGAGTAAAAAAAGAGAGTTAAACATCGTATTTATGGGAACACCAGAATTTGCTGTTACCATTTTAGACACCTTATTAGAAAACAATTATGCCATTGTTGGCGTTATTACAGCTCCAGACAAACCTGCAGGTCGTGGACGAAAATTAAATAAAAGTGCTGTAAAAGTTTATGCTGAAAGCAAAGGTCTTACGCTTTTACAACCTACAAATTTAAAAAGTGAAGCCTTTTTAAAAGCATTAAAAAGTTTAAATGCCAACTTACAAATAATAGTTGCATTTAGAATGTTACCAAAAGTTGTATGGCAAATGCCAAAATATGGTACGTTTAATCTTCACGCTTCCTTATTACCAAATTACCGTGGTGCAGCACCTATTAATTGGGCTATTATTAATGGAGAAACAACAACCGGTGTCTCTACTTTTTTTATAGATGAAAAAATAGACACTGGCGAAATGATTTTGCAAGAAAGCATCGCTATAGATCAAAACGAGACTGCTGGAAGTCTCCATGATAAATTAATGCACTTAGGAAGCAGCCTTGTTATTAAAACCGTAAAACTAATAATTAGTGGCAATGTAAAAACAATAGCACAACCAGCAGATGCTGATATTAAAACAGCTTACAAACTAAATAAAAACAATTGTAAAATAGATTGGACTGTTTCTATAGATACCATATATAATAAGATACGTGGATTAAGTCCTTACCCAGCCGCATGGTGTCAGCTCGTAAACGATAACGAGATACTAGATGTTAAAATTTATACCGTAGCAAAGGAGATTATTGAACATGAACATGCCATTGGACAGATTATTTCTACTAAAAAAGAGGCGAAAATTGCGATAAAGGAAGGGTACATAAAATTATTAGAAATTAAATTGCCAGGAAAGCGTACGATGGATATAAAATCGCTTTTAAACGGATATTCTTTTAAAAGTGATGCCAAAGTGCTCTAAAGCCTTGTGGTTGCTATAAAAGTTAAAAATACTTAAAAACCACCTTCTTTATTAACAAATGTTTAAAGTTATCAACATTATAGCGTATTTCCCTTGCTATTACTTGCGTAATAGGATAATCCGCATAAATTTGTAGGAGGAGAACAAAAATATTGTTTACCAACTATTTATTAATACTTAAAATTAAAATTATGAACAAAACAAATTTAATCGATGCTATGGCAGAACACGCAGGAATTACTAAAGCAGCTTCAAAGAAAGCTTTAGAATGTGCGTTAACTGAAATCGAAGGTGCTTTAAAAAAGGGTGACAGAGTTTCATTAGTAGGATTTGGATCTTGGTCAGTTTCTAAAAGAGCTGCAAGAGACGGAAGAAATCCTCAAACAGGAAAGACTATCAAAATCAAAGCTAAAAACGTTGTTAAGTTTAAAGCTGGATCTGATTTAGCTGGTGCAGTAAACTAGAGGTTTACCCATTATAACTTATAAAAAGCCTTCTTTATAGAAGGCTTTTTTAATTGTTATACTTTGGCAATTTAAATTCTAGGTTGTAAAATATTGGATAATTAAAAAATATAGTTTACATTTAATTTATAAAACTTCTCTTTTATATGATTTTAACACAACCAACAAAAGGAGATTTGTTAGTCGCAGAACCATCTATAATAGGCGATTTATCTTTTAACCGCTCTATTGTTTTATTAACAGATCATTCTAAAGAAGGTTCTATAGGTTTTATACTTAATAAACCTTTAGAATTTACTATAAGCGACTTAATACCCGAAATTCAGGCGCCTTTTAAAATCTATAATGGTGGCCCTGTAGAACAAGATAATTTATATTTTATACATAAGGTTCCAGAGCTTATACCTAATAGTATTGAAATATCTTTAGGTATATTTTGGGGAGGCGACTTTAGTGAAGTTTCTAAATTAATAGTTAATGGTAATATTGACGAAAAGGATATTAAATTCTTTTTAGGCTACTCGGGCTGGGAAATTAATCAATTAGAAGAGGAATTAAAATCTAATGCTTGGGTCGTTACTAAAAACGTACACAAAAAAGCAATTATCGAAAAAGATTATGAGTTTTTTTGGAGAGAAAAAATGGTAGAGTTGGGTGGAGATTATAGTCTTTGGTCTAATGCTCCTGAAAATCCTAGTCTTAATTAAACCAAATTTAACTTAACCTTACTTTTACATTTATTTTCTGAAGTATTAATCTTGCTGTAGCGTTTCCAAATTTCTTCTTTCTGTAGTTTGTAATTGGTACAATACCTTGGATAACGTTGGTAATAAATAATTCGTCTGCTTTCTGCAGCTCGAATGGAGCAATAGAAGCTTCCTCTAGAGTATAGTCCGGTAGTAATTCTAGAACATTAATAATTTGTTGTCTCATAATCCCTTTTAAACAACCATCTGCTAATGGTGGCGTTTTAATGGTATTCCCTTTAACCAAAAACAGATTACCATTTAAGGCTTCCACTACACTCTTATTGGTATTTAATACCAAACAATTATCAAAATCATTTTCCTTAGCATAAATACTTCCAACAACATTAAGCGCCCTATTATTGGTCTTTAATGTGGATAATAAGCCTGGTGAGACATAAAAGTCTTTAAATAAATCTACTTGATAAGTGCCTTCGTGTAACAAGTAAAAATCATTGTCTATAGCTGCAGCAGAAATAATAAAGGTAACCTCCTTAGTTGTCGGTAGATATAAACCACCGCTATTTCTATGTATTTGAATCTTAACACGTACCGAAATGTTAAGCATATTATTTTTTTCTAGGGTTTTTAATATTTGACTATTAAAAAATTCTAAAGTAAATGACATTGGAATTTCCATACGCATAATACGCATTGATGCCATCAATCTAAAATAATGATCTTCAAGAAACAATATTTTACCATACGAAATTTTAATGGTTTCAAATAAAGCATCACCATAACTATAACCGCGATTATCTATTAGTAAAACTTGAGTGTTATCGCTAAAATTTCCGTTAATATTTATCATAAAAAAAGTGCTGTAATCCCGATAGTTATCGGGACAGCACAAATATAAGTTTAATATCTATAATTTTTAGGCTGAGCCTAAGACTTGTTTTAAATCTGAAATTTGATTTTCCCAGAGCATTTTACCTTCTTCTACTTCATCTTCTTCAGCAAAATCTGTTATCATTATGGACACATCTTTCGTGATTTCATCGACTTGAATTCTTATTTCAAAAAAATAAGACTCACCTTCATCTTCTAACCAACGAAATTTAATTAAATCTCCCTTTTTTTTGGTGAGCAGTTTAGCTTGCTCCTCTGCGCCATCCCAAATAAATTTAAAAATTTCACCACGAGAATTTACATTATCTGCATACCATTCAGACAATCCCGAAGGTGTAGATATATACTGATAAAGTAGTGTAGGTGAAGCACGTATGGGAAATTCTAATTCGTATTTTATTTTGTCGTCCATGTATTGGTTGTGTAAATTTTATATGTCTCCAATATATACATAAATTAATGAGTTTAGAAAACATTTTAAATAAATATTTTAATTCACTTTTATGTTTGCTCGCTATAAATTTGTTTTTATATTTGCACACTGAAAATAATGGCGAGGTAGCTCAGCTGGTTAGAGCGTCGGATTCATAACTCGGAGGTCATGGGATCGTGCCCCATTCTCGCTACTGTAATATAAAAATCCTGAGAGCCAAAGCCTTCAGGATTTTTTTAGTTTTGAACTTAATTTTATTACTAAACACCTTTTTTAAGATTGGGAGAAAATTGGATGACTTCAACTTATAAAATAGCTAATTTTAGGATAAATTTAATGGTGATCGCTTTAATATAAAAACGAATTTATTTAACCAAGGTTATAAGCGTCTCTAAAGAAACTTTAGTTTGCTCGCCAGATTTCATATTCTTTAATTTGTAGACGTTGCCTTTTATTTCTTCCTCACCAACTAAAACAACATAAGGAATACTACGTTTATTAGCATAATTCATCTGCTTTTTCATGTGCTTACTGTTGGTTATCTTGTTTGGATATAATTCTGAATTAATTCCAGCTTCCCGTAACGCTTTTATAGCCTTTAAACTAAATAAGGCTTCCGTATCACCAAAGTTTATAAAAAGAACTTTTGTGCTTTTTATAATAGTTTCTGGAAACAAACCAAGCTCATCAAGAACCATATATATACGATCTAATCCAAAGCTAATACCAACGCCACTAACATTTTTAAGTCCAAAAATACTTGTTAAATCTGCATACCTACCACCGCCACCTATTGAGCCCATTTTTACTACTTCTGGTGCAGCGACCTCAAAAATTGCTCCTGTATAATAATTTAATCCGCGAGCTAGAGTAACATCTAACTGTAAGTTTGCAGTTTGCAAACCAAGTGCATGAATAGCTTGATCTATAAACTCCAATTCTTCAATACCTTTTTTTCCCTCTTCGGAAGTACTTAGAATACCTTTTAAACTTTCTATTTGAGTATTAAAACTTCCTGTTAAAGAAAATAATGGTTGTAATTTATCTATTCCGCTTTGCAAAATGCCTTTAGCTAACATTTCTGCTTTCACCTTCTCCTCTCCTATTTTATCTAACTTATCTAGAGCAACTGTAAAATCTATAAGCTTATTACTTGCACCTATTACTTCTGCAATACCAGATAATATTTTACGATTGTTAATTTTTATGGTTGTGTCTTTTAAACCTAAAGCAGAAAACACGTTGTCGTACAATTGCACGAACTCCACTTCTTGCCACAAGCTATCACTACCAACAACGTCTGCATCACATTGGTAAAACTCTCTAAAACGTCCTTTCTGTGGTCTATCTGCGCGCCAAACAGGTTGCATTTGGTAACGCTTGAATGGGAAGTCTATGTCGTTTTGATGTTGTACTACGTAACGCGCAAATGGGACTGTTAGGTCGTAACGTAGGGCTTTTTCTGAGATTTGGGGTGTTATTTTATTTGAGTTTTTTTCGTTGTACAGTTTATCATCGACTTTTAATAAGTAATCACCACTATTCAAAATCTTAAAAATTAAGCGATCCCCTTCTTCACCATACTTTCCCATTAAAGTATCGCTATTTTCGAAGCTTGGTGTTTCTATAGGTTGAAAACCGAACGCTTCGAATTGAGATTTTATAGTACTAAAAATATAGTTGCGCTTTGCAACTTGTTCTGGATTAAAATCTCGTGTTCCTTTTGATATGCTTGGTTTTTGTGCCATAATATTCCCTTTGTACAAAGGGATCTTTTTAATGTCTTCTCAATACAATTCCTCATGCTTCGGAATCATTCGAGGTGACGTTATCTTAAATTGAGATTCCGCGTTTAGTACGGAATAACAAAAATAGTAGTTTTAATTTTAAATAATTACTTCTCGGTACAATTCCTCATACTTCGGAATCACTCGAAGTGACAAGACATTTAACGTCATTGCGAGGCACGAAGAAATCTCATTATGTTTATGATAATACGCATGAGATTTCTACGTCGCTCCTAACGTCGTTTCTTACAATGACGATTGATTGTATTTAATTTATAAGTTTAAACATATACTCATACAGCTCGCCTTTTGTAATGTTTGAACCTTGTTGAATTAATTTAAATTTATCAAGATTTTTATCTTCAGTATAGTCCTTTGTAGCTTGAACGAATTCTACATTATCGTGCATTAAATTATTACGTAACCAGTTAAAACCTTCTGTAGTAGTTAAATCTACCTGATCTTTAATTTTAATACCAATTAAATGCATGTAATCTTCATTTAAAGCAAATAAGTGAATGTCTTTAGGAGAAACATGCTCTAAATATTTGGTTTGATTTAAAACACCTTCCCATATTAAATCGCTAAAGACATCCAACTCAATTTCCGCTAATTCAGGTTTATTAGCTTTTAAATTAGTCCATTCCTCTGCGGTAATGGTTTGGGTTGCCAAAAAATTTATGAATTCCTGATGTAATTCTTCAAATTGTTCTTTTGTAAGTCTAGAATATTTCATCTAATAAGTTTTTTTCCGTGAAGACGGTAATCTATTTTATTTTATAATATTTAACGCTCGCGCAGCGGCAAATGGTCTATCGGTTGCAAAAATATCTATTCCCTTTTTTTGCCATATTTTATAAGGCAGATCTTCTTTAGATTTTGCTTGATTGTCTAAGTTACCTAGGGTTCCTAAAATGGTTTTTATGCCATGAGATTGTACCATGGTATAAAAATAATCTGGAGATAAACGAGTTCCTGTAAATGCTAACATATTTTCTGTTGGAATTTCTGACTGTAACAACCAATTTAATTCCTTTTCATTTCTTGCAGAAACAGATAACAACAACTCTGGAGCCCATTTATAGGCTTTAAGCGCTTGTTGTAAATTGTAAGTAATTATAATGCAAACGTCTTTTGCATTCTCCCTTCTTATAGCATTAATAACTGCTTTTACCGAAACACTACGTTTGACATCTATAGTTAAAATTATATTATTAGCTTTTGCCCATTTTAACACCGCTGTAAACAACGGAATCTTAAATGTGGTTGCGTTACCAAAATGGTCTTCTAAATTAAAGGCTTGCAATTCTTGATAAGTATAATCTGTTATCTTTCCTGTACCAGTACTTGTGCGCTCTAAAGTGTTGTCGTGCAGCAACACTAATTGATTGTCTTTTGTTTTAGCAATATCAATTTCAAAAATAGCTGGGATACTATCGTTTACATACTGCAGTGTTTCTAAACAATTTTCAGGAAAATTTTTAATGCGTTTTCCACCGCGATGCACACTTATAATTGGTGTTGCATTGGGCTTGAATTTAAAAGCTTCAATTAATAATGATTTTGTAATGGCTTGTGCACTAGCTTCAGGTAAATGGTCTGCAGTAAAAGCAGTCTTTTTACAAGACAAAGCACAAAGTAAGAGAAGTATAAAATAAAACAGCTTGTTCATTAGTAATTTGTAACAGCAATAAAATTAAAAAACCGTTTAGAGTAGCTCCAAACGGTTTTATATAAAGTATTTTAAATTCTTAAGCTTGCGCTACAACTTCAAATTGAATGTCTGCAGATACTTCTCTGTGTAAACGCACAGAAGCATCATATTTGCCTAAACGTTTAACGTTACCACCTACAACCGAAATAAATTTTTTCTCTATTGTATGCCCTTCTTTTGCCAATGCTTCTGCAACATTACTATTATTTACAGAACCAAATAACTTATCGCCTTGACCCGTTTTTGAAGCAATTTTAATGTCTAAAGCTTTAATAGCTTCAGCAATTGCATTAGCTTCGTCAATTTCTTTCTTTTCTTTAAAGGCACGTTGCTTTAAGTTTTCGGCTAACACTTTCTTTGCAGAAGATGTAGCTAACACAGCGTGACCTGTAGGAATTAAAAAGTTTCTACCATAACCGTTCTTAACCGTTACAACATCGTCTTTAAATCCTAAATTTTCAACGTCTTGTTTTAATATAAGTTCCATTGTTATGATTATTTTATTTTAATAAATCTGTTACGTAAGGTAATAACGCTAAGTGACGTGCTCTTTTAACCGCTACAGATACTTTTCTTTGGTATTTTAAAGAGGTCCCTGTTAAACGTCTTGGTAAAATTTTACCTTGCTCGTTAATGAAGCCTAATAACCAATCTGCATCTTTATAATCTACATACTTGATTCCAGATTTCTTAAAACGACAGTACTTTTTCTGCTTGTTTGTATCAATATTTAAAGGTGTTAAATATCTAATTTCACCTTCTTTTTTGCCTTTTGCTTGTTGTTCTATAGATGCCATAATTATGCTTTTGCTTTTAATTTAACTCTTCTTCGCTCTGCCCACGAAATCGCGTGCTTGTCTAAAGCAACAGTTAGGTAACGCATAAAACGCTCATCACGTCTAAACTCTACTTCTAAAGGATTAATGTGTTCACCATCTACGGTGTACTCAAATAAGTGGTAGAATCCACTCTTTTTGTTTTGTATTGGGTAAGCTAACTTTTTGAGTCCCCAATCTTCTTTGGATACCATCTTTGCTCCTCTAGTAGTAAGAAAATCTTCATACTTCTTTACTGTTTCCTTTATCTGTGTATCAGATAAAACGGGATTTAAGATGAAAACAGTTTCATAATGATTCATAAAAATATAATTATTTGTGTTAAAAATGAGTGCAAAAATAACTCTTTTTATTAAAACTCACAATACTTTTTTGAATAAATTAAAACCGATGCAGACATTCAAATCTGCTTCAAAAAAAACTTGGAATTTACATTTAAGCGATGTTTTTTGGTTTTAATCCGAATTTTTTGTAGTATTGTCGATAATTAAACCTCAAACTAAAAAATATTATGGCTTTAAATTGTGTAGTAGTTGATGATTCTGCAATACAAAGACTTTCAATTGTAAAGTTAATAGAAAACAACAATTCATTAAAACTCGTTGCAGAATATAGTAGCGCTTTAGAGACCAAAAATGGACTAAACACTCAAAAGGTTGATTTAATATTTTTAGATATTGAAATGCCCGTTTTAAATGGTTTCGAACTCTTAGATGTTTTAAATAATAAACCTCAGATTATTTTTGTAACTGGTAAAACAGAATACGCTTTTAAAGCCTTTAACTACGACGCTACAGATTATTTACAGAAACCTATTACTCGCGAACGCTTTACCCAAGCGGTTAATAAAGCTTTAGAACAGCATAAATTAAAACAAGACTATAAGGAAACAGAAGGTGAACATATTTTTGTAAAAAGTAACTTAAAAAAACGGAAGGTATATATCAAAAATATTAAGTGGATTGAAGCGCTTGGCGATTATGTAAAATTAGTAACAGAAGACACATCTCTAGTTGTACTATCCACAATGAAAGCTTTTGAAGGCGAATTGCCAAAGGGTAAGTTTTTAAGAATTCATAAATCTTATATTGTAAATCTTGATAAAGTGGACAGATTTAACAGTAAAAATGTTGAAGTTGGCTCTTACGAAATTCCTTTAAGTAGAAATAAAAAGACCTTGCTCGTGGATGCTTTAAATAACATTTAGAAATAGATTAATTACATAGCCAACCAAAATGAAATAAAAATCCTACTTGAATAAGTGGGGTTTTTTTTATTTGGTATCCATCTAAAAGATAATCGAGATAAAATTGTAAGATTAAAACGTCCTTAGCATCGCATGGCCAGAATAAAGAATAATACGCTACAGCAAAATAAATTTATTGCCGTAAACTAAAAACAAATTGCTATTTCGTTAATAATTATCTACATTTAAAATAACCCGAACACCTTTAAACGCAGCAATAGCATCAAAACTATTATTAATTTTTTTAATAGCTTGTTTGGTTTTACCTAGGGATTGTGCTTGTGGAATTTTAATTATTATATTTTTTAAATATTGATTCCTAACACGTGATACTGCTGGAAATTCTGGTCCTAAAACATTTGCTTTAAAGACTTGACGTAGTGATTTTGCAAACCAATTACTTGCTGTTTCTACTTTATTAAAATCTCTATGCTTTAAGGTTACTTTTATAAGTCTAAAATAGGGTGGATACTTAAAGTTACGTCGCTCCTGTAACTGTTCTTTAAACATTTCTAGGTAATTGTTGGTAGAGACTTGCTGGAGTATTTTATGAAATGGATTAAAAGTTTGTATTAAAACTTTACCACGTTTTTTAGTTCTTCCAGCGCGACCTGATACCTGTAGCATGAGTTGAAAACTGCGCTCATGAGCTCTAAAATCTGGAAAATTAAGCAAGTTATCAGCATTCATTATACCAACTAACTTTACGTTTCTAAAATCTAAGCCTTTGGTAAGCATTTGCGTACCCACCAAAATATCAATTTCTTGCTGCTCTAAAGCAGTTATTATCTTTTCATATCCATATTTTCCACGTGTGGTATCTAAATCCATTCGTGCTACTTTAGCCTTAGGAAATAGTATTTTGGCTTCGGTTTCTATTTGTTGTGTTCCAAATCCTTTGGTATCTAAATTTGGAGTGCCACAAGCTCTACACTTCTGTAACATGGCATTATTATAGCCGCAGTAATGACACCGTAACTGCTTTCTATATTGGTGATAGGTTAAACTAACATCGCAATTAGGACATTGTGGCGAATGTCCACAAGTATTACACTCTACTATTGGCGAATAGCCACGTCTGTTTTGAAACAAAATTACCTGGTAACCTTCGTCCAAAGCTTCTGTTATTTCTGCAATCATTCTATCGCTAAAATGACCTTTCATGCGTTTCCTTTTATGTTGATCTGCAATATCAACCAACTCGATATCTGGCAGCTGCACGTTATTATAACGGCGATTAATTTCTACTAATCCATATTTATTATCTACAGCATTTTTATAGCTTTCCAAGCTTGGTGTGGCACTTCCTAAAAGTGTTTTTGCTTGATGTAAATGCGCTAATACAATTGCAGCATCTCTTGCATGGTATCGTGGTGCAGGATCAAACTGTTTAAACGATTGTTCATGCTCTTCGTCAACAATAATTAATCCTAGGTTGTAAAATGGTAAGAATATAGAAGAGCGTGCACCTAAAATAATTTTAGCTTTTGCAGAATTACCCAACACTTGTTTATAAACCTCAACACGTTCATGAGCAGAATATTTACTGTGAAACACGGCAACTTGTTCTCCAAAGTAATTTTGTAATCGTGTTACCAATTGCGTTGTTAAGGCTATTTCTGGCAACAGGTATAAAACTTGTTTGCCTTCTGCTAAAACAGATTCAATACGCTTAACATAGACTTCTGTTTTTCCCGAAGAGGTAATGCCATGAAGCAAAATTACATTTTGTGTTTTAAAAGTATTTTGTATTTGTTGTAGTGCTTTAGTTTGATATTGGTTTAAAGTTTTGGTGTCTTCATGGTCTTCTCCATCATATTGCACACGATCGGTTTGAATATGATATTCTTCCAAAACACCTTTATCTATTAAGGCTCTTACAATGGCTGGCGAGGCTTTGCTCTGCGCTACTAACTCCGTTACTTTTACTGGCTTTTTTGTTTTTGCAGCAATTGAAAACAAATTTAGAACTACTTGTTTTTGTTTTTGGGCTCTGCTTAAATCATTTAATAGTTGATGTAAACCAACTTCTGTGGTATAGCCTGATTGTAATTTTACATACCTAACGTACTTAGGTTTGTACTTGTCATAGATTTCTTCCTGTAAAACAATCACTTCTTTTTCCATTAAGCGCTTAATAACTGGAAGCACATTTTTTTTATCGAGTATCTTAGAAATTTCTTTAATTTTTAATATGGATTGATGGTGTAACGCGTCAAAAACTAAAAACTCATCGTCTTTTAAATCCGTTGGGTTGATTTCTATTTTTAAATTTTTACTAACTAGTGTTTCGCTTTCTAAAATAAAGGCATTTGGTAATGCAGCACGCATAACCTCTCCAAGTGTGCACATATAATATTTTGAAATCCATTGCCAAAATTCTAATTGCTTTAAGGTTACAATTGGTTTATCATCTAAAATTTGATGAATGTCTTTAGCATCATAAATTTGTGGTGGATTGTTGTGTATTGCACCAACTAAGCCTGTATGTATCTTAGTTTTACCAAACGGTACAGACACGCGCATACCAATTTGAAGAAACTTAGATTCTGCTTTGGTAATGCTATAGGTAAACATATTCTCTAACGGGATGGCTAATATGACGTCTATAAAATGATTCAATTTAATTATTGGAATTTATTAAAACTCATGATCAATATTGCTATACTTTTAAATATATACGGTGCTAATGTTTATTTCTTTAAGCGTTCCCAATATTGCGTTCGGTAAAGAAAACCAAAATACCCTCTTACTTGCAGTAAATTACTATTGTCTCGGTCTAATGCCAATCTGAGTTTGTATGTTTTTCCATTTTCAGGATTAACTACGGTTCCATGTCTAAAATATTTACCATCTTTTTTCATGTTTTTAATAATTTCTAGACCTAAAATTGGCTTATTGTAATCTGCTCCCTTACAATAAATGCAAGGTAGATTTTTTTTAGAATCGTCGAAAATTTCAATAATTCTACCAAAAATTTCTTCGTCTCTTTCAAAAATTTCAACTACAGACTTTTTTTCTTTTGTATTGTCATCTACTGTAACCCACGTTCCAATAACCTCTTGAGAAGAAGCTGAAATACAAAAAAGAAGTATACAGATTATTAAGTATCTATTCATTTACATGATGTTTTTTTAAACCCATAATGGCCATATTTAATTCAAAACCTAATAATAAAATATTGGCATTTAGCCATAGGTAAAATAGTAAAATTAAAAGTGCTCCAATCGAGCCATATAGTTTGTTATAATTGGAAAAATTTTCAATATAAATACCAAATAGATAAGACGTTACAATAATTAACAACGTGGTAAATAAGGCACCTACCGAAAAGAATTTAGCGTTCCTCCCTTCTCGTGTTCCCAAATAATAAAGTGTAGCGGTGGCTAGAAAAGTAACGATTACAAAAAAACTATACTGTGCAACTCTTGCCCAAAAATCTGCTCTTCGTTTTGTATCGTAGCCATGCTCTTGAAAAAAGTTTAAGGTATTGTCTACCACAAATATTTGAAAATAACCTAATACAGCAACCGTTAAAATTAAGAGTAAGGATAATATTAATGCCACTCCCATAGCAAAAAAATACTGTTTAAATATATTACGTGTTAACTGCTCATGGTAAGAATTCTCAAATCCTGAAAAGAGAGCATTTACACCATTGGTCATTAATAAAATGGCTACCAATAGAACGGTAGATAGCAAACCGCTGTTACCATTACCATCTTTAAGTGCTTCAAAAATATTTTCTGAAAAAAAATCGGTTGTTTTTGGCGGTAGTACAGATTCTAAAAATGTTAAAAACTCACCTTCAAAGTCGTCAATTGGAATAGTGGGTATAACAATAATGATAAAAAGTAAAAATGGAAATAACGCAGTAAAAAAGCTATAGGCAATAGCGCTTGCTCTTGCTGTTAGTGTACCTTTGGCTATTCCTATAATATAAAGTTCCAACAAATCGTATAGCGATAGACCTTCTAATCCAGGTAACTTTACTTTACTTAATAATTTAATTACACTATTAAGTATGGGGATTTTAAGCAATTTCTGTTTGAGTTGTTGCTCCCTAAGTTGCTCTTCAACAACTTTTTCTTTTATTAATTCTTCTACTCTAGTTTCTGGCATTAATTAAATATTTAATCTACTGCTTTTAAACTTAAATCTAAATTATAGACCGAATGTGTTAGGGCTCCAGATGAAATATAATTGACTCCACAAAGCGCATATTCTTTAATGGTTTTCTCGTTAATCCCTCCAGAACTTTCGGTAAGACATTTATTGCCAATTAACTTTACCGCTGTTCTAGTGTCTTCGTAATTAAAGTTATCTATTAAAATTCTGTAGATCCCATCCGATTTAAGAATTTCCTTAATTTCTTTTAAGTTACGTGCTTCTATAATAATTTTTAAATCGCGATTAGTCTCTTTTAAATAATGCTTTGTTTTTTCAATGGCTTTAGTAATGCCACCTGCAAAATCTATATGGTTATCCTTAAGCATAATCATATCGTAGAGTGCAAACCTATGGTTTTCTCCTCCTCCAATTTTAACTGCCCATTTTTCCAAGGCACGAATGCCTGGTGTCGTTTTTCTAGTGTCAAGTATTTTAGTACCAGTACCATCTAATAGGTCTACAAACATTTTTGTTTTAGTAGCAATGGCGCTCATGCGTTGCATAGCATTTAGCACCAAACGTTCTGCTTTTAAAATAGATTGTGAAGCTCCTTCAACATAAAAAACAATGTCTCCATATTTTACAGTACTACCATCTTCTATTTTTAAATCTATTTTTAAATTAGAATCGACATAAGCAAAAACCTGCTGAGCAAATGCCACTCCTGCAATTATTCCATTGTCCTTAACTAACAATTTAGCTTTGCCTTGAGCTGATTTTGGAATACAAGATAAAGAACTATGATCCCCATCTCCAACGTCTTCGCGAATGGCATTAGCTATAATTAATTCTATTTCTTTATTAAATTGTGCTTTAGAAATCATGTTTGATATTGTTTTAGCTAAAATAACGATTGAAAACCGAAATATTCAAATTTTCAAATTTCAAATTATAAAAAGTTTTACCTTTGAAATTTTATGACTATAAAACTACTTGCCATTGGTAAAACAGACCAAAAGCATCTTCAAGACTTAATAGATGATTATAAGAAGCGTCTAGGCTTTTATATTACCTTTAAATTAGACATTATTCCAGATATAAAAAAAGTAAAAAATCTAAATGAAGCACAACAAAAATTAAAAGAAGGCGAACTCATTTTAAAGGCGTTAAGTGCTACAGATGTATTAATTTTACTTGATGAAAATGGTAAACAATTTAATAGTGTAGAATTTTCAAGTTACCTACAGAAGCATATGAATTCAGGCATTAAGCAACTTGTTTTTGTTATTGGTGGCCCTTATGGATTTAGTAAAGATATGTATAGCCGAGCTCGAGGAAAGGTTTCGCTTTCAAAAATGACGTTTTCTCACCAAATGGTACGTTTATTTTTTGTAGAACAATTGTATAGGGGCTTTACTATTCTAAAAAATGAGCCTTATCATCATAGATAATTGTTGCACAAAATAAAAATACACCAAAATTTTACTATAATTTTAACTTCCAATCAATAACCTAAAATGCAACTCGTATTCGCTACAAATAATCTCAACAAACTAAAAGAAGTACAATCTTTAATTCCTGCAGAAATAAAATTATTGAGTTTAAAAGATATTGGCTGCTTTGAAGACGTGCCTGAAACTCAACAGACCATTCTAGGTAATGCTGTCCAAAAAGCAAACTATATAAAAGAACATTATGGTTACAATTGTTTTGCAGACGATACAGGTTTGGAAGTTGAGGCTTTAAATAACGAACCTGGAGTGTATAGCGCACGTTATGCAGGCCCACAACGCAACGCGGATGATAATATGGATTTGCTTTTAAAAAATTTAAAAGATAAACCAAACAGAGATGCCCAATTTAAAACTGTAATCGCTTTAAATCTTAATGGAAAACTAGAAACGTTTACAGGTATTTGTAAAGGTGAAATTACCAACTATAAAAAAGGTGACCAAGGTTTTGGCTACGACCCAATTTTTAAACCCAATGGTTACACTGAAACTTTTGCTGAAATAGATTTGAAACTAAAGAATAAAATTGGGCATCGTGGGAAAGCTGTGACTCGATTAGTTCAATTTTTGAGCACTTTATAAAACTTGACTTTGTAAAAAAATAGGCTAACTTCGTATTTAACTATCATTTAATATAAAACATTTAAACGATTTTATATTAATGAACACGTTACCTGTAATGCGAAATCTTGCAAACCATTGAACATCTTGCTAAAAACGCCAACGCGCAAAAAGCACATTCATTTTTTTCCAAACGCTTCTTCCAACACTTAAAAAAATATAAGAGCTGTTTTTTTTGCCACCGCTTTATTGGAAATACCAAAAATATAAATTAGATTTGTCAAAAAATGACAAGTCTTATGAAAACCACATTTGGAGAATACATCCGACTTTTAAGAAATGAAAACGAATTGACTTTAACTCAACTTGCGGCCAAACTGAATTTGGACTCTGCAAACTTGAGTAAAATTGAGAACGGAAAACGAGACTTTGATGAAAAACGTTTACCAAAACTTGCAAAAATTTTCAAACTAAATCTTACTGAATTACGAAATGAATATGTGACCGACCAAATCGGAAAACATATTTACGAAACTAATTGTACTAAACAACTTTTACAAGTTGCGGAAGAAAAGGCAGAATATCGGAGAACACTTAATAAATCACTTCAAACACAATAAAAATATGAATGTAGTATCATTTTTCGCAGGAGCTGGCGGATTGGATTTAGGATTTGAAAAAGCAGGTTTTAATGTTGTTTGGGCAAATGAATATGACAAAGATATTTGGGAAACTTACGAGAAGAACCATAAAAACACGACTCTTGACAGACGAAGTATTGTAAACATCCAATCTGAGGAAGTTCCAGAATGTGATGGAATTATTGGTGGTCCACCTTGCCAGAGTTGGAGTGAGGCTGGTTCTTTGCGTGGAATAAATGATAAAAGAGGACAATTGTTTTATGATTTTATTCGAATATTAGAGGCGAAACAACCAAAATTCTTTCTTGCAGAAAATGTTAGTGGAATGTTATTGGAAAGACATAGCGAGGCTTTAAAAAACATCAAAGCGATGTTTAAAAACGCTGGTTATAAATTATCATTCAAATTATTAAACGCATCAGATTTTGATGTTCCACAAGACAGAAAAAGAGTCTTTTTTGTTGGTATCAGAGAAGACCTCGATTTTGAATTTGAATTTCCTCAACCGTTAAAACAGAAAGTTACACTCGAACAAAAAATAGCTGATTTGCAAAACTCAGTTGTTCCAGCAAAAGAAGGAAATAAAACAAATAAAGAAAATTGTCAAGTTCCAAATCACGAATATATGATTGGCGGTTTCTCGTCAATGTTTATGTCGAGAAATAGAGTGAGAAGTTGGGACGAGCAATCATTTACAATACAAGCTGGCGGAAGACACGCACCACTTCATCCACAAGCACCAAAAATGAAATTCATAGAGCAAAACGTACGTGTTTTTGTTCCAGGAAAAGAAGATTTATATCGTAGGTTAAGTGTTAGAGAATGCGCAAGAATTCAAACTTTTCCAAACAATTTTATCTTTCATTACAGTCATATTTCAGCTGGATATAAAATGATTGGAAATGCAGTTCCCGTAAATCTGGCAAAACATATTGCCATAAGTATTAAATCTCAAATTGAGAACGCAGAAAAGAAACCTAAAGCAATTAAGAAAAAAATGGAATTAGAAAATACCCTTTCATAATTTATGGCAAGTCAAACAATAAATGGAAAAGCGTTTGAATATGCTTTACTCTTTGAATTTTATGAACGTTTGAACAAATTAACAAACGTCTTAATTACAAAAAACGAACCTTACAAAACCGCAAAAGGTTTCTTTGATAGTTTTGAAGAAACCGAGCAAGATACATTTAGAATAACTGCAAGTGCCTCTATTAATTTTCTACTTGACATTGAACCAAGATTGTCAAATGGAATTAGCTCAGATGATATTTTAGTATTGGAATTAGTTAGCGACCAAGCTGGTCAAACTGGAGATGTTAGAGATGTTTTGATGATTCGCTCGTTGCAAAAATGGGAGATTGGAATTTCTGCAAAAAATAATCACAGAGCGGTTAAACATTCAAGATTATCTAACAAAATTAACTTTGGAGAAAAGTGGTTAGGCGTTTCTTGTTCGGATAATTATTTCAAAGAAATAAATCCAATATTTGATATGTTGTCCGATTTGAGAGCTAAAGACAAATCTACAAAATGGACTTCTATTGAAAATATGCACCAAGTAGTTTATCTGCCGATTTTAGACGCATTCAGAAAAGAACTTCTTCGTTTAGATAAAGAAAACCCAAGCATTGTAGCAGAAAATTTGGTGCAGTATTTAATTGGAAATCAAGATTTTTATAAGGTAATAAAAGGAAAAAAGAAAGTTGAGATTCAGGCTTACAATTTACACGGAACTTTGAATTTACCTTTTGAAAAGATAAAACCAAAAGCGAAGATTCCTAAACTAAAATTGCCGACAAGATTAATCGAAATTGTTTATCAAGAAAATTCGACAACAACATTATTGGTTTCATTAAACGAAGGTTGGCAAATATCTTTTAGAATTCATAACGCAAGTTCGAGAGTTGAACCATCATTGAAATTTGACATTAATTTAGTGAGTGCACCACATACTTTGTTTACGAATCACATATTTGTAAATGGATAAGCCAACGCTCAAAGCCATACACATTTCCAGTCGCACCAGCCAACACGCCACCAAAACTGTAAAAGAGTATGTCTTCTGCCAACGCTAGCAAGTTTGCGGAAAAGCACTACAGGTAACAATGTATAAAAAAAATAGGGCAAAAAGTGCTTAATCGAAAGGTTTGTGCGTATTTGCCAAGTCGCCAAATTTTTAAATTTGGTATAATTAAAGAAGAAAAGATAATTAACAAAATTTAAAAATTTGGCTTGTTTATAATCCGAAAAGTATCGCTTACGACTGCCCTACGTTTCTTATACTAAACGATAGATTAAATACGAAACTACAATAATATTACAAACAAAATCTACTCAAATAAAACACCAATAACATAATTTTGTTAGTATTATCTAAAACACCATAAGACGTTATAAACGTAATATGCACTTTTTTCTTAGACTTCATAACCGCTTTTAAGACTTCACGTTTGGTTAGTAGTTTTTGTGCATAATCTTTAGTAATACTAAATTCGTCTGCATAACATAAAAACACAGAAAAATCTTAAATTGAATATTTAAAATAATAACGTACCTTTGCAACTTGAAAACGCTAAGGCGTTAAAATAGACTCCTCAGAGTGAGGATGTGTTACTAGAAGTTTTAGGTTAAGTATGTTCAATGCACTTCTATCTGTAACACCAGAATAGATTGACATTGAAATACATTACAAAAGAATGAGCACATTCCAAGAATTAGGTCTTAACGAAGACCTATTAAAAGGTATAGCAGATTTAGGTTTTAAAACACCATCTGAAGTACAAGAAAAAGCAATCCCTATTTTATTAAACCAGGAAACCGATCTTGTTGCCCTTGCGCAAACAGGAACTGGAAAAACAGCGGCCTTTGGTTTTCCAATGCTGCAAAAAATAGATATAGACAGTCGTACTACCCAAGGTTTAATACTTTCTCCTACACGTGAGCTTTGTTTGCAGATTGCAAACGAAATGAAAGCGTATGGAAAATATTGCAAAGGCTTAAATGTGGTGGCCATTTATGGTGGCTCGAGTATTACAGACCAAGCGCGTGAAGTTAAGCGTGGTGCACAAATTATTGTTGCTACACCTGGCAGGATGAAGGATATGATTAAGCGTCGTTTAGTAGATATTACCAAAATTGAGTATTCTGTTTTAGATGAAGCAGATGAGATGCTTAACATGGGTTTTAAAGAAGATATTACAGATATATTATCTGGAACGCCAGATGAAAAAAACACATGGCTATTTTCTGCTACCATGCCTAAAGAGGTTGCTACCATTGCAAGAAAGTTTATGAATGATCCTCAGGAAATAACTGTGGGCCACAAGAACGAAAGTACAGATACTGTAACTCATGAATATTATTTAGTAAACGCTCGCGATCGTTACCAAGCCTTAAAACGTTTAGCAGATGCTAATCCAGATATATTTTCCGTTATCTTTTGTAGAACAAAACGCGATACTCAAAAAGTTGCCGAGCAATTAATTGAAGACGGGTATAGCGCTGGAGCTTTACACGGAGATTTAAGTCAGAATCAACGAGATATCGTAATGAAACAATTTAGAACACGCCAAATACAGATGCTTGTAGCAACAGATGTTGCGGCACGTGGTATTGATGTTGATGATATTACCCACGTAATAAATTACCAATTAAGTGATGAAATAGAAACCTACACACACAGATCTGGTAGAACAGGACGTGCTGGTAAAACTGGTGTTTCTATGGTTATTGTTTCTAAAAGTGAAGTAAGGCGTTTAAAAAGCATAGAGCGTATTATAAATAAAAAGTTTGAGAAAAAAGAAATTCCTAACGGAATGGCTATTTGCGAAGTTCAACTTATGTCTCTAGCAAATAAAATTCATAATACAGAAATTAATGACGAAATTGAAAAATACTTAGAAGATATTAATGGCTTATTTGAAGACACTTCAAAAGATGAGCTTATTAAAAAATTCTTTTCAGTAGAATTTACTCGTTTCTTTAATTACTATCAAAAATCGAAAGACTTAAATATAGCGGCTGGAGACCCTAATCGAGAAGGACGCGTATCTAGTGGAAACGCAATACGTTACTTTATAAACGTTGGTGAAAAAGATGGATTCGATTGGATGAAATTAAAAGACTTTTTAAAAGATGTTTTAAATTTAGGTCGAGATGATGTTTTTAAAGTAGACTGTAAAGACACCTTCTCATTTTTTAATACAGAAAAGGAACATCAAGAAAAAGTATTAGCATTTTTTACAGATTATAAGCACGAAGGGCGTTTTGTAAATGTAGAAATTACAGAAGATAAACCAAGTCGTGGCGGTCGCGGGCGTGGCGGTAATGGTAGCGCAAGACGTTCTGGCGGCGGAGCTAGACGCTCAGGAGGAAGAAACGATAAAAGACGCAGCAGACGTCATGAAGGCGCTGGAGAAAGTAGAAGCGATAGAAAACGTGGAAACAACAACAAGCCAACACAATCCAGAAGAAGCGATGGTGGAAATAGAGATAAAAGTGATTTTAAAACAACACACTCAAGAGTTGGACGTTCTAGAAGAAAGATATAATTAAATCGAATAGATTGTATTATGAATGCCTACTAGTATTGATTTTATATAATAATAACAATTAAACCTTTTTGTTAATTTTTAGTCAAATACAAAGGTATAAGAGCACTAAATAAAATTTGTTTAGTACTTTTATAGCCTACCTATTTTAAATGAGAAACTTTTTTACTTTATTTTTTTTAATTTTTACCTCAACTATAGCTCTTGCTCAAGAAAGTGATGTGGATAAAAAAGAAATAAAGGAGGCTGTTGAGGGTGTTATTATAGACTCCCAAACCAATGCTCCAATCGAGAGTGTAAATATTGTAAACCTTAATCAAGTTATTGGAACTTCTACCAATGCTAAAGGTGAATTTACGCTAAAAGCTAAAGCAAACGACACCTTGCATTTAACCTATATAGGTTATAAATCTATTAAGGTTCGCGTCACTAACGATTGGCTCAAATTTGGAAGTTCTAAAATTACATTAACAGAATTAGCACTTGCATTAGAAGAAGTTGTTGTTAATGAGTTGCAGTTAACTGGCTACCTAGAATTAGACATCAAGCAAGTTCAAGTTAATACAAACTATCGTTATAGCATTTCTGGCCTAAGTACTGGTTATGAAGCTGGAAATAATAAATCACCAACTAAAATTAGTAAGGTTTTAGGCTCTATATTTAATCCTTTGGATTTTCTGTACAATACATTTAGTAGAAAAGGTACAGAATTAAAGAAGCTGAAGCAAATGAAAAAAGACGACGAAATTAGAAGTCTTTTAGCTTCAAGATTTGATAGAGAAACGCTAATGGTACTGCTACAAATTACTAAGGTAGATTTGGACGAAATCGTATCGCAATGCAATTACTCTAAAGATTTTATAACTAGGGCTAACGATTTACAAATGTTAGATGCAATTAGCCAATGCTACGAAGAGTACAAGGTTTTAAGTCGCGATAGAAAGAAATAAACGGTACATATTCTCTATATTTGCAGTCTCTTATAAATAAACACTATAACAATCGTTTAAATACAATTATTTAACTATTGGTGTCAACTACAATGTAATTCTGTAAGCAACAAGGATACCTAAACACTATCAAGCTAGATACTATTTTTACTCTTAATGGCTAAAAAATATAAGGTTGCTTTCTTTAAATTCTTTAAATATTATAACTTTTTATAAAAGTAGAACATAAGAATAACGATTATGCATAGATGTCGAGGTCGTTCCTGTTATTTTAAATTGTGTTAAGCTAGATAGGTGTCTTAAATTATATGTTATTAGCGTAAAATTGGTCTTAAAAAAAAGTATTACTGCTTTTTATAAAAGCGCTCAATAATTTTCTCGTAACTTTTTATTGTTTTTTTACACCAATCAAAACGCTTTTGTATTTTTTCAATTTCGGTTAACTGCCATTTAATATTTGAGTTCTTTAATTTTGTGGTAACGTGTTGTAAAATAATTGCTGCAGACACAGAAATATTTAAACTTTCGGTAAAACCAACCATTGGAATTTTTAAAAAAACATCTGCTTCATTTAATACAGCTTCAGATAAACCTTCGGTTTCCCTTCCAAAGAAAAAGCAAGATTTTGTCGATACCTCAAAATCTTGCAACACACAATCGTCTGTATGTGGTGTAGTTGCTACTATTTGGTAACCTTTCTGTCTTAAATCTGCAATGCAATCTTTTACAGAATGGTATCTGTTTAAATCTACCCATTTTTGTGCGCCCATTGCAATTTCTCGATCTATACGCTTGCTATTGGTTTCTTCAACAATACTTACCTCTTGTATTCCAAAAACATCGCAAGTACGTATAACGGCACTTGTATTGTGTAACTGATAGACATCTTCGGTGGCTACAGTAAAGTGTTTTGTACGTTCATTTAAAACCTTATTAAAACGCTGCAACCTGTTTGTTGTAAGATAAGTTTCTAAATGTTCTAACAGTTTAATATCAATCATAATGTAAAAATAAAACATATAAAGGTGTTGCTAACAAAGTGTAGCCATCTTTTAAATGGTAAGCCACTTAAAATATTAAATTTAAAACACCATTAAAAGTATGACTTTTACAATTTTAAAGTTTTTATATTTGAATCAATTCCTGCACTTAAAGCATTAAGGTCGAGGAGCACAAAATTTTTTAATAATGAAACATATTGTTATACTTACAGGCGCTGGAATGAGTGCCGAAAGTGGACTCAAAACTTTTCGTGATGCCAATGGTCTTTGGGAAGGACATAATGTTATGGAAGTAGCATCTCCAGAAGGATATCATGCTAATCCAGAATTGGTTTTAGAGTTTTATAACCAACGTAGGAAACAATTACTAGCTGTTGAACCTAATGCTGCACATTTTGATTTAGTAGCTTTGGAGCGTGACTATAAGGTTTCTATTATTACACAAAATGTGGATGATTTACATGAACGCGCTGGTAGTAGTAATGTATTACATTTACATGGCGAATTACTAAAAGTACGTTCTACCAATAATGAAGCATTAACAAAATCTTGGACATCAGATTTAAACCTTGGAGATTTAGACGACAACGGATACCAATGGCGTCCACATATTGTTTGGTTTGGTGAAGCTGTACCTCTAATGGATCAGGCTATAGCTATTTGCAGTACAGCAGATATCTTGATTATTATTGGCACGTCCATGCAAGTGTATCCAGCTGCAAGTTTAATGCATTATGTTCCAGAGAAAACAGCAACATTTTATATAGATCCTAACCCAGCAATTGGCAGTACAACTCAATTAACCGTAATAAAAGATACCGCTACCAGAGGTGTTAAAAAATGTATTTCCCTACTATAAACAAATGAAATTTCTATTTTTTTTAATATTTTCAAATTTTACTATTTTTAGTTTCAGTCAAGTTACAGATTCTAATTATAAAACATCTTTTAAGCATAAAATTATGCTGAAGGCCAATGTTAATACCCAAACCGAATCGTATTCCATTCAAGATAATGCTACCAAAAATTTTAGCTTAACAGCTAATAATAACTTTAAGTTTGCACTATCTGCTAATTATGAGTTTATTGGGTTTAGTATTGGTTTTTCTCCAAAAGCAAGAAACTTGCCTTATAAAACGGCCTTTCAAGACATTAATCTGCGTTTGTTTTTAAGACAATGGATTCAGAATTTTCAATACAGACGTGTTCGTGGCTTTTATAGAAATGGCCAAATACCAGAAAGTGCTCAAGTAGAATTTCCACATTTTAAAACCACAAGCTGGAATGGCGAAACATCTTATGTAATAAATTCTAATTTTTCTCTTAAACACGTATTATTTAATACAGAATGGCAACGAAAGAGTGCTGGTAGTTTAATACCAACCTTACGTTATGGGTATCAGCGTATTTCCGATCGATTAGAAGATACTAAAGAAGCACAAAATATTTATAGTTTCTCTATTGCTTCAGATTATTATTACACTTGGGTAATAGAAAACAATTGGTTTGTTACACCAGCAGTTTCACCAGCTATTGGCCTGCGCTATTTAGATTATAATTTTGGTAGCAATAACACGCAAAATACTTTATTTACAACAGCTTTAAACCTAGGGCTATATTTTGGATATACGTCCCCTAAAATAGTTGCAGGTGCTAATTTTAATTTCGATTCTAAAGCATCCAAGGCTAAAACAAGAACTAATATTTTAAGTGATAGAAGTTATGCCAAACTCTATTTTGGTTATCGCTTTAATGCTCCCAAAGCTCTAGAGCGCAAAGTAAAACGGCTTAAAGATAAAGTGAAACGCATAAAAAGCCTATAGATTCATTTCTTTAATACTCTTAATTCTATTTCTTTCTAAGAATGCATCAATAGTTTCAAAATGCTCTATAACACGCTGCGCTTTAAATTCAAAAACTTTTTGAGATAAACCTTGTAGGAAGTCTCGATCGTGAGATACCAAAATCATTGTACCATCAAAACTCAATAATGCCTCTTTTAAAACATCTTTAGATTTTAAATCTAAATGATTTGTAGGCTCATCGAGTATTAACAAGTTTACTGGTTCTAATAATAATTTTACCATTGCCAATCTTGTTTTTTCGCCACCAGAGAGTACACTCACTTTTTTATCAATAGCATCGCCTTTAAACATAAAGCGACCTAAAATATTTTTAATTTGCGTTCTTACATCACCTTTAGCTACAGTATCTACGGTCTGAAAAACAGTTAACTCTGTATCCAATAAGGCTGCTTGATTTTGAGCAAAATAGCCTACTTTTACATTATGGCCTAAACTGCACTTGCCTTTAACATCTATAGTACCTAGAATAGATTTAATCATAGTCGATTTTCCTTCACCATTTTTTCCTACAAAACATACTTTTTCGCCTCTAGCAATAGAAAAACTAACGTTTTTAAATACCGTATGAGTGCCATAACTTTTAGTTAAGCCTTCTACTTGTACAGGATAATCTCCAGAACGTTGTGCAGGTGGAAACTTTAATTTTAAAGCAGTAGTATCAACCTCATCAATTTCTATAATTTGTAATTTTTCTAACATGCGTTCTCGAGACGATACCTGATTCGTTTTGGAATACGTACCTTTAAAACGCTCTATAAATGCCCTATTATCAGCAATGTATTTCTGCTGTTCTTCATAGGCTTTTATCTGGTGTATTCGTCGTTCTTTGCGGAGTTGTAAATAGTGCGAATAGTTAGCCTTGTAATCGTATATGCGTCCCATAGTAACTTCTATAGTACGATTGGTAATAGTATCGATAAACGCACGATCATGCGAAATAACCATAACTGCATTTGCCTTGTTAACCAAAAAATCTTCCAACCACAAAACAGATTCTATATCGATATGGTTTGTAGGTTCATCTAACAAAATTAAATCTGGTTTTTGAAGCAAAATCTTAGCTAATTCTATGCGCATACGCCAACCACCTGAAAACTCCTTGGTTAATCTTGTAAAATCGTCTTGCTTAAACCCTAAACCTTTTAACGCTTTCTCTACTTCAGCATCATAATTAACATCGTCTAAAGCATAGAAGTGTTCGCCTAAAGCACTTACTTTTTCTATAATAGCCATATACGCATCGCTCTCATAATCTGTTCGTGTTTCTAGTGCGTTGTTTAGGGCATCTATTTCACTCTTCATTTTAAAAATATGAGCAAAGGCTTTAGAGGCTTCCTCGAAAACAGTACAATTATCTTCCGTTAACAAATGTTGTGGTAGATAAGCAATTACCGTTTCTTTTGGATGGTTAATTTTTCCTCGGGTTGCAGTTTGCACACCTGCAACAATTTTCATCATGGTAGATTTTCCAGCACCATTTTTGCCCATTAGGGCAATTTTATCGTTAGGATTTATAACAAAATTAACATCGCTAAATAAGGTGGTACCGCTAAATTCTACTGCTAAATTATCTATTGTAACCATGTTGTTGCTTTAATCCGAAGTTTTGGAAGCGAAAGTAAAAAAAAAGAGGTTTAGTAGCTTTATTAAAACTTGACTTTATAAAAATTTTATACTTTCTTGTAAGTTAAACAAGCTACTGCTTTAAATGAGTTTCATAATTTTATATTCTTTCAAATGTTATTATCAAAAATAAAACAACGAGAATCCTAATGCAAAAAACAATTTTTGAAATTACGAAAATGGACTGTCCTTCAGAAGAAAATTTAATTCGATTGCAATTGGACGGAATCTCAAGTATTGCCAATTTAGATTTTGACATTCCAAACCGAAAACTAACTATTTATCATAGCGGAGAAATACACCAAATAGAAACGTCCGTGAAGGCTCTAAATTTAGGCGGAAAGAAACTTTCAACCGAACAAACAAATCAAACAGAATTTAAAAAAAATACAAACCAAAAAAGGCTACTTTGGTCTGTACTAGCAATCAATTTTTCTTTTTTCTTAATCGAAATAGTGACAGGTATTATTTCAGAGTCCATGGGACTTGTTGCAGATAGTATGGATATGCTTGCAGACAGTTTTGTTTACGGATTAAGCTTATTTGCGGTTGGTGGAACACTAATTAAAAAAAAACAGATTGCTAAACTTGCTGGGTATTTTCAAATTACGCTTGCAATTTTTGGATTTTTAGAAGTGTTAAGACGGTTTCTAAGAGCAGAAAAACTGCCTGATTTCAAGACCATGATTATCGTCTCGATTTTTGCACTTATTGCCAATGGTATTTGTCTTTATTTTTTGCAACAATCAAAGAGCAAAGAAGAAGCTCATATAAAAGCTAGCATGATTTTTACATCAAATGATGTGATTATTAATCTAGGAGTCATAATAGCAGGAATTTTGGTGCACTGGCTAAGTTCTAATACACCAGATTTAATTATAGGATCAATTGTTTTGGTGTTGGTCTTTCAAGGTGCCTTTAGGATACTTAAATTGAGTAAGTAAGCAAATAGCACGACCTATATGTACTCCTAAAAACCATAATTCTAAGTATGAACCCAAAACCAAAAGCACTAAAAAAGTATACTATTTAAACAAGCCATTTTAAACGCAAAACAAAATTCTAACATTGCGCATCATTATAATTAGCAATAATTGCAAAGTGTATAGAAAAGTACCAAAAATTATTTAGTGTTGAAGGACAACCAACAGTAAAACTAAGAAGAAACATATTGCGGCTTAGTTAGTAAGCACATTAATAATTGTAACCAACGCCATACAATTATACTTTAAAGTGTTTTATTTTCAATGTACTTATTTGTTAACGTCCCAACTATTTATTTTTTTCTTCTATCCACTTACTCATAAACTTCGTGCTTTGTAAAGAATGATGCCTTAACATACTGCCTATAAAATTATTTTGGCGATGGTTTACTAAAGCCTTTTGGAGGTTTTCAATCGTAGATATAAAATTTTCTGTGTGTAATTGTTTATCAAAGTAATTAGTTAGACATTCTATTCCTAAGGCTTGTGCTTTATTCCAAAGGACTTCGTTTTTATACATTTTAATTGCCTTGTTAGCAAAATCTATTGGCTGGTCTTCTATACAAGCCTTAGGTTTCAAATCGCCATACATACCTTCTGCTCCAATGCTTGTGCTTACACATGGTAAGCCATTGCGCATGGCGTCTAAAATTTTTCCTTTTAAACCTGCACCATAGCGTAATGCAACAATGCAAATTTTATAGGTTTGCATAAGCGTATTTACATTCTCTGCGTAACCTTTTACTAGAAAGCCTTGACTTTTATCATGAAGCTGTTTTGCTTGTTCTGTTACATAAGCGCCATAAATATGGATTTCTGCCTTAGGTAATTTTGTTCTTATTAAAGGCCAAATGTTTTGCTTTAAATGTAGTAATCCATCCACATTTGGCTTGTGCAAAAAATTGCCAATGGTAGTAAAATGATCTCTATTCTTAAAATTTGGTAAAGTGTTTCTGGATGCCACAGTAATAGCATCTACTAAAAACGGTAAATAGTATACTAAGCATGTCGCTACTTGAAATTGTTTTCTTAGAATTTCCATTTCTACTTGAGAAATAATCAATGACAAATCGCATCTGTAAATACTGGCAATTTCGCGCTTAGCAGTATCATTGTATAAATAACTAGAATCAAACTTTGCACTATCTTTTAAGGCTTGGTATCTGCCGCGTCTTAAACAGTGTAAATCTTCAGTATCTAAAAGCCGTAGTGCTTTTGGGCATTGTTCTGCAACGCGCCATCCATACTGCTCTTCAATCATAAAACGATCGAACAAAACAACCTCTGGGTTTAGTTCTTTTATAAAAATATCAAAGCTAGAGTTGTTAAGTACTATAGGTTTAGTAACAACTTCAATTTGCTCTAAATTAAAAGCATTATCTGTTTTAGCACAAGCGCTTGCAAAGGTAATATTGTAGTGCATGGCTTTAAATAGCTGTATAAGCTGTAGCATTCTACTTCCAGCCGCAGAACTTTTTGGCTCTGGCCAAACTAAACCTAAGATTAGTAAATTTTTATTCATAAAAAATTTTAAACTATTCTGGTCTCGGAGTTAGCGCGTATCCAAGCCTAACTTGTTCTGCCCATTTTAAGATTTCCTCAATTTGTTGATTGCTTAATTTTGCATCACTATGCGTCCAAGTGTAAGAAGGTAAAGGCATCTTTTTAGCTTCTACCATTTCTATTAGTTCTTCCATTTTATGGTCTTTTCGTTTTACAGAATTGCCTTTCCAAGTAGATACATTAAAATGCTTTGTCCCATGTTTAACATGGTTTGCCAACCAATAATTTACAGGCGTAATATTGTTATACCAAGGATATCGAGTAGCATCACTGTGGCAGTCAAAACAAGCTTTGGTTAATATTGCTTTTACATTCTCTGGTGGTTTAGTGTCTTCATAAAATGCAGTTACGGATTCTAATGAGCCTTCATTTTTATCTGGTCTAAAAAACTGAGCAATTACGAAAACAATTAATAAAAAGAGTAGTATTTTTTTTACAATGTTCATTTTGTTTAATTTTAAAGTCTAAAAATAATAATTTCGTTTGACTACTGAGGCTTTATATCAAGAATTAAAATACGTTAATCATTCTAAAGAGAAACGATTGCATTATGCTAAATTGGTAATTGATAATCCTAGTTTAATACCTAAACTATTAGATATACTATTTACGGTGAACGATAAAATTTCTCCAAGAGCAGCATGGGTTTTTGAGTTTATGTGTGCCGAAAATTTAAATAAAATTATTCCTTATTTAGATCGTTTTACAGAAAATATTAATGAAGTACATATAGATTCTGCTGTAAGACCAGTTGCAAAAGTTTGCGAATATTTGGTAAAAGCATTCTATAGCAAACACGATAATGCCATAAAAAAAGCACTTAGTTTAAAACATCGAGAAAAAATTATTGAATCTTGTTTTGATTGGCTGATTAACGATGAAAAGATTGCCCCAAAAGCCTATGCCATGAGTTCATTATTCCTTTTAGGAAGCGATTACCATTGGATTCATTCGGAATTGGTTTTAATTCTTGAGCGTGATTACCAAATGCAGAGTTCTGGTTTTAAAGCTAGAGCAAGACATATCTTGAAAAAGATTAAAACTAATGAAAAATGAAAAACTAGTTAAAACTTTTAATTCTTAAGTCTTAACTATATACTTTGTTAACTATCTTTGCTTTTTTCAAATTTTGAAACAAAACAACAAAACACTATGTCATTATCTGCGTTAAATGCAATCTCTCCAATAGATGGACGTTATAGAAATAAAATTGAAGTATTAGGCAATTATTTTTCAGAAGAAGCACTTATTAAATATCGCGTTCTAGTTGAAATAGAATATTTTATTGCGCTATGCCAACAGCCTTTACCTCAACTTGAAGGTGTAAATGCTTCTGTTTTTGAAGATTTAAGAAAAATATACAAAGATTTTTCCACAGAAGATGCTCAAGCTATTAAAGATATTGAAAGCGTAACCAATCATGATGTAAAAGCTGTTGAATATTTTATAAAAAAGGAATTCGACAAACTTGGATTAGAACAATATAAGGAGTTTATCCATTTTGGGTTAACTTCTCAAGACATCAATAATACAGCTATTCCTTTAAGTATAAAGGAAGCCATGAATGATGTTTATGTGCCTCAGTATTTTGAACTTTTAAAACGCCTTGAAGCCTTATCTAGCGATTGGGCAGCAATACCAATGCTAGCAAGAACACATGGTCAGCCAGCGTCTCCTACGCGTTTAGGAAAAGAAATTGATGTTTTTATAGTACGATTAAAAGAACAGTTTAATTTGTTAAACGACATCCCAAGTGCCGCAAAATTTGGTGGTGCAACTGGAAATTTTAATGCGCATAAAGTTGCGTATCCATCTATAGATTGGAAAGCTTTTGGAGGCAACTTTGTACAAGAAAAATTAGGCTTACAGCATTCGTTCCCAACAACACAAATTGAGCATTACGACCATATGGCTGCTTTGTTCGATTGTTTAAAGCGTATTAATACTATTATTATAGATTTAGATAGAGATATTTGGACCTACGTGTCTATGGATTATTTTAAGCAAAAAATTAAAGCTGGTGAAGTAGGAAGCAGCGCCATGCCGCACAAAGTAAACCCTATAGATTTTGAAAATTCTGAAGGTAATTTAGGTATTGCCAATGCTATTTTCGAGCATTTATCGGCAAAATTACCTATCTCACGTTTACAGCGTGATTTAACAGACAGTACAGTGTTACGTAACGTTGGTGTACCTTTTGGACATACACTTATAGGTTTTCAATCTACCTTAAAAGGATTAAATAAATTATTGTTAAACGAACCTAAGTTTGCTCAAGATTTAGAAAATAATTGGGCAGTTGTTGCAGAAGCTATTCAAACTATTTTGCGTCGTGAAGCCTATCCAAATCCTTATGAGGCCTTAAAAGGTTTAACTAGAACTAACGAAGCGATTACCAAAACGTCTATTTCAAATTTTATTGATACCCTAGAAGTAAGCGATGCAATTAAAACAGAATTAAAAGCAATTTCTCCTAGTAACTATACAGGAATTTAAATAATAGATTACATCTTTTATCTAAAAACGGTCTAACTCTGGATAAATCGTTGATTTTAAAATCTAATTTACAGATTACAACTATTTAAAATAATCTATAATTTTTTGAAATTGATTGCCATCTACATCAGCATTTTGCATGGCAGAAATTAATTGATACAGCCTTTCAGGTTCCATATCTTCTCCTAAAACTCTTAGGATAGCAAAGCCTAGATCACTTGAACTTGCCAGCACTAAAAATTCATCTACTGTATCATTATTTCCAACGGTATTCACTCTAAATTTCATACCATTACTACTAAACTCCATCAATTCATTATATTTTTCGTTTTTAAAAATAGCTTTTGCTTTTTCTAATTCATCAGTAAATATTCTTTCTTTTCCCTCTTTAACTTTATAAGCAAGTATGTTAACTTTTTTAAAAGACTTATACACTTCTTTTTGCTCTTCGTTTAAATTAACATCAGAAATATTTATCATATTTGGTGACAGGTCTAAAGTTAAAAATTCAGGCTTATCTTGATGCGTTACAAAATAGTTTTGTATTGAAGCTTCCTCTTTACAGCTGAGCAAAGCAAGTGACACTATTAGACCTAAAGAAAGCGTTTTTAGCATTGATTTTATGTGATTATTCATGATGATATTTAATGGATGTATGTTGTAGGTTGTTTACATTTATTTAAAATAAAATTTAAATAATCTCGGGATGTTTTACAAGAGATTTTATTGGATTATTACTACTTTTTCTTATTTAACTCTTTACCACCTGGTAAATCGAAAGCATTAATGAGCTTAGATAATTGGTTTAGGTCTATATCACCTACAAACGAAACCAAAACAGATTCCATGCCTCTTTTCTTTCCATTTAAAGACACATCTAAATCTTTTGTAACAGCATCTAAGCCATTTACAAACATTAGCAATTCTGCAACATGGTCTTCGTTTTTACCCTCTTTAACATAAAATTTTACATCAACGCCATCGTCTTTAATTTGCATTAATTCCTCTAAAGAACTGGACCGTGTATTTACCCATTTAGCTATATTTCCTGCTATAACCTTATCGTCTGTTGCTAAGGTTTTAAAACTGGTAATACTTTTAACCATGTTCATAAATTCTTGAGCTTCCTTATCGTCTGTTTCAATATTCATCTTTGCCAACATTTGAAACATTTTAGGCTTAATAGAAGCATATGTTACATTGTCGTTATCGCTATATTTTTCAAATATATCATTTTGAGCCAATGCTGTTAACGGCATTACAAGTATTGCTATAGCAAATACAATCAGGGACTTTTTCATAGTGTTTAATTTATTATTTATATTCATTTTTTTAAATTTTTATGTGTTCATATTGTAAAATAACCTTGCGTTTTTACATTAATTTTAGGTTTTAAAATGCTTTTACGCTAGTCTCATTATTTTTAAGTTTTACCATTTATATAAACGATCCATAGGATTGGTTATTTCTTTTAAATAGTCAAGTTGCGTGCCAACTTCATTAATAGCGCCTAAATAACTTACTTGAGCTGTGCCTATATTAAAGTGTTTAGACATTATTGCTAAAGCATCTTTGGCGTTTTTAATTTCAACTTTATCTGCTTCTGTAATGCTCACTGTTTTATTACCAATACCATTAAAAATAAAAAATGATACCATAAAAACCCCAACTGCTGCAACAGATAACCACTTGTAATTGAATACTTTTTTGGTTTCTAGTGGTAATTGTTGATTAAACTGTTCCTGCTGGCTTACTAAAAAATAGTTAAACATTGGTTTATGCATTTCTAAATGTGGTGCTACAGTTTCTTGCGAAAAATATTGTTTTAACTGCTGCTCTTCTTCTAATGATGTTGTACCGTTTTCGTATTTTTCTAGTAATTTTTCTATATCATTTAATTCCATAATCATGTGTACTCGTTAATTTTTCTTTTATTTTTTTTCTTGCTCTACACAAGGCCACTCGTATTGTCGTTTCACTCATCTCAAGAATTTTTGCAATTTCTTTAAACTCATATTGCTCTATATCTCTTAATTGTACTATTATTTTTTGCTGTTCTGGCAACGTCTCTATTATTTTTTCAACCCAATCCAAACTATCATTTAATTCTACTTTTTTTTGTAGGGACACATTGTGATCTTGATAGTTATTATGTAAAATTTTTAAATGCTGTGCTTGCTTTGACTTTAACTTATCAAAACAAAAATTCTTAGTCATTGTCATGGAAAACGCTTCTACATTTTTATACGCTCTAATTTTCGCCTTGTTCTTCCACAGTTTTATTAAAACTTCTTGTGTTGCGTCTTCTGCCTCTTCTCTAGAGACTAGTAATCGTTTTGCTAGTCTAAAGACTTTATCCTTGAAAGGCGACACAATAACTAAAAATTCGGACTGAGTCATTTAGTAGGGTTGGTTTATGTTATTACGACGAACAACTTTCTATTTTGTTACAATCTTTTTTATATTTCAATAAAAGTAACTACATTTAGGGTGAAAAAGAAATAAAACAAATATGAAAAATTTAAAGGTAATAATTCTTACATTACTAGTATCAATAGTCTTTACAAGTTGTTTTGAGGATAGAGATGATAATCAAATATCTACTCCAGAAATTAATAACTTTATCTATCAAGGGATGGATGCTTTTTATCTATACAGAGATCAAGTGCCAGACTTAGTAGAAGATAAAGCTAGTAGTCAAAATTACAACACCTATTTAAGCAGTTTTGATACTCCTGAGGATTTATTTGAAAGTTTAATTTTTGATAGATCAAATACCGATAGGTTTAGTTGGATTACGGACGATTATATTGCCCTTGAGCAACAGTTTGATGGTATTTCAAAATCTAATGGAATGGACTTTGGATTGCAACGTTATGCAGCTGGTAGTAATGAAATTTTTGGAATCGTTAGGCTTGTATTACCAAATACTAGCGCAGAAACCAACGGATTACAGCGTGGCGATTTATTTAATGCAGTAGATGGTACACAATTAACAGTAAGCAATTGGAGAAGCCTACTTGGCCAAGACAATTATACATTAAACTTAGCAGAATATAATAACAATGGCACCTCTGCAGTAAATGATGATACCATAGATGCAACATCAAATACCATTGCACTTTCCAAAATAGAGTATACTGAAAACCCTGTATTTAAAACCGAAATCCTTCAAGTAGAAGGTGAAAATGTTGGCTATCTTGTGTATAATGGCTTTGTTTCTAATTTTGATAATGCTTTAAATGCAGCTTTTAGCGAATTTAAAACTAACAATGTAGAACATCTTGTACTCGATTTACGTTATAATCCAGGTGGATCTGTAAATTCTGCTACGCTTTTAGGAAGTTTGGTTACCGGACAATTTGACGGCGAGGTTTTTGCAAAATTACAATACAATAGCTTACGCGATGACAACAATTTTGACTATAACTTTGTTAATAATTTAGATGGTGCAACTCTTAATAGCTTAAACCTTAATAAGGTTTATGTTTTAGCCACAGGATCATCGGCTTCTGCTAGCGAATTGGTGATTAACAGTTTAGAGGCTTATATTGAAGTTGTGCACGTTGGTTCGGAAACGGTTGGTAAATCTCAAGCATCAATAACGCTCTACGATTCTCCTAATTTTAGTAGAACTGACGTTAACCCAAATCATACCTACGCTATGCAACCATTAGTTGCTATTACGGTTAATAAAGACGACATTCAAGTACCTGTTCAAGGCATTGCTGCAGATATTCAAATTAATGAAGCCGTAAACAACTATGGGGTTTTAGGAGACCCTAACGAACCTCTTTTAGCAGAAGCTTTGGCTAATATTGCTGCAACTAATAGAGTTCCTACATTACGTTATGGCACATCTGCTAAACCTCTTTTTGATAGTAACGATTTATTACCACACAGCAAAGAAATGTATATTGAGCGCTAAAACATATTTTAATTGGAGTTCTGGTAAGGATTCTGCCCTAGCATTATATGACCTGCTACTAGATAATAAGTATGCCATACACAGACTAATAACCACAGTTAATGCGCACTACAATAGAGTAACCATGCATGGCTTACCTGTAGCACTATTAAAGCAGCAAGCAGAAGCGCTTGGTATTCCTTTACAAATTATTTATTTACCTGCTCAACCAAGCATGATAGACTATGAAACCATCATGTTTAAAACACTAACTAAACTTAAGGCAGAACAGTTTACTCATTCCGTTTTTGGTGATATTTTTTTAGAAGATTTAAAACAGTATCGAGAACACAATTTAAATGCCATTGGTATTTCCACAGTATTTCCACTTTGGAAAAAAGACACCACGTTATTAATTAACAGATTTATAGATTTGGGCTTTAAGGCAGTAGTAGTTTGTGCAAGTGCTCAATATTTTTCTCAAGATTTTGTAGGCAAAACCATTACCAAAGCATTAATTAATAATTTACCGAAGGGCGTGGATGTCTGCGGTGAAAATGGAGAATTCCATACCTTTTGTTACGATGGTCCTATTTTTAAATGGCCTGTGGCTTTCTCGTTAGGGAAAACAATTTTTAGAGAATACAATACACCTAACAAAGCAGATAAAAAATCAGGTTTTTGGTTTTGTGATTTGATGCAATAACCTAGCTATATAATAAAAAAAGCCTGCTATAGCAGGCTTTTTTTATTTAGTTATAGATAATTTAATTAAAATATATTTTAGACGCGCCTACTTTTAGTGTTTTAGTTTCAACAAGAGTATTAGTAGATAAATCGAATACTAATAAAGACCCTGTGCCAGCAGTAAAATCTGTTTTTGTAGAATACAAATTATTGTTTTTTATTACAATACTACCATATAGACTTTCAGTAAAAATAGGATTTATTGGTAATCCAGAAGTTGTAGATTCTATTTTATAAACGCCACCGGAAAGATAGTAATAAATATTACCCGAATGTATGGCAAAGGATCTTGGATGATCGCCTAAATTGAAGTTTAAGTTGGATAGAACAGTATTAGAATTTGTATCTATTTTAGTAATTGAGCCTAAGGTATGTCCTGTAATTTCAGAAAAATCTGAATTATAAATTACTCTACCTTCACAAAGCACTAATAAGTTACCAGAAGCATCAAAAGCCATATCGTCAGGATTATCATTAACAGTAATGGTATTTACAGATGCAGATGCAGCATCAATTATAGATACAATATTATTAGAACTAAAACCGCCTTTATGCGATACATATAAAGTGTTTTCATTTATTATAATCTGCTCTGGTCCTTCTGCTACCGCAATTGTACTTTCAACAGTATAGGTTTCTAAATTAATAACAGCTATAAAATCGTCTGTTGCATCACTTCCATCGCCCCAATCGGTAACATAACCTTTACCATTAGTAATAGCCATATAGCGTGGATTAATTAATCCAGAATCTACTGTTCCTAAAGACTCAAAAGTATAGCGGTTGACTACTTCTATTTTTTTAGACACATTAACAACAATGTAAGCTAAACCTCCATCTAAAGCCATACTTTGCGCAGTATCTCCTAAAAGCATGCTATTGACGTTTTTAAAAACGTCATTTTCTACTGTTGCAAAATTATTGGACACAAATGACACGGAAGCGTTACCGCCAAAAAAATTTCCTTCGTTAGAAATAAGTATTCCATTTTCATAATTGCCCAAGGAGGCAACGTTTGTAATATTCTCATCATCATTACTACAAGAGGTTAAAGTTAAGCCTACTGTTAAGGCTATTAAAACTAATTTGTTAATTTTCATGTTTTTAAAATTTAATGGTTGTTTGAATTGTAAAATTTCTGTTAGGCATTGGTCGCAATGCTACGTTTTCGTAATAAGTATTATATAGGTTATTAACTCTTAAATCTATTTCATAATTGATATTTCCTTTAGTGTTTAAAGCGTAAGTAATGCCTAAGTTTCCTACAGTATACAATGGCAAACGGTCTCTAGATATAGTAAATACCTCTCCATTAAACAAGTGCTGATAAAACATTAATAAACGCTTATAACTGTAGCTGAAAGAAGTATTACCTTTATGTAAAGGCACGTAAATTAATTGCCGTGCAGTGTCTTTATTTTCTGAAATTGTATACGAGTAGTTTCCTTTTAATTCTAAATAATGAGCATTAAATTGTTTATTAACTTGCAACTCTGCTTCTACACCATAATTTTCGGTTTCAGCTATGTTTATTGGACTCCAAAAACCTGTAACACTTGGTCTCCACTGTATTAAATTGGTGGTAGTTATATAATAGGTATGTAATCTAAAATTAAACAGCTTGAAAATAAATTCTTGCCCAAAATCTATTTGATAGGAAGATTCTGGAACTAAATCTCTATTTCCGCCCGGTCTCCAAAACAAATCGTTAAATGTAGGTACTCTATAATTTTTTGAAGCATTAAGTTTTAATACATATTCTTTGGACACCTCAAATTTGGAATCGGCAGAAAAAATTAACGGACTTTTAAAATCACTTGTAAAATCTTTTCTTATGTTTAAACCGTAACTTAATTTCTTAGTTGGGCTGTAATTTAATAATCCAGTTGCAGAAAACACGTTTCTTTTAGGATCTCCAAAACTACTGCCCTCGGCGGAAATACTATTATATTCTGCAATAGACTGTACTTTAAGTTTTTTAGATATGTTGATATTAAGGTTGTGCTTTAATATTAAAGTCTTCACATTCCCGAAGGAAAAATTGGCCTTATCTTTATTTTCAAAATAGTTAAAACGTTCTTGTAAATGCGCTACTTTAATACTTGATTGAACGGTATTGCCAATACTAGTCCACTCCAGCATATTACGTAAATTAGTGTCCTCGTAACGGCTTCTAGATGGTGCAACTAAAGTGCTAGAGAGGTTTCGTATACCGGTATGTATTAGATGATAAAACTTTACAACATTAGTATCGTTAAGAAAAAAACCAAAATTGGCATTAATATTTTGATTGTTAAATTCTCCGTTAGTATTTATTTTGTTGGTTCCTAAAAATTTATAGTCATTATCAGAATCAACATAACTTATACCAAAATTTCCTGAAAGTTTAGAATTTCCAAAGTTGGTTAACACATTATATTGTTGTGTGTTAAAACTCCCGTAGATAACACTAATGCTGCTATTAAAATGCGAATTAAACTGTAGTGTATTATTTAAATGTATAGTTCCACCAATACTCCCACTACCATACTGCACGCTTCCACCTCCACTTCTAATAGCTATATTATTAAAATTTGTGGTATTAATAGTATTAAAATCTGTTTGACCGTTAAGCTGCGAATTAATATTAATTCCATTCCAAATTACAGCAGTTTGCGTAGCATTTGTGCCACGAAAAGAGGGGGAAGAAATCATTCCATATCCATTTTCTTTAAAATAAATATTAGAATTAAAGGCCAGTACACCAGTTAGGCTAATAGCATTACTTTTAAGTATAGAATCGTTTAGCGTAGTAATTTTATAACCAGAAGCGTAATTTTTAAGTTTAGCATCGCTTAACATCACTTCATCTAAAATTTGTATAGAATCCGTTACAACTTGTGCTTTGCAACACAAACCAATACCAACCAATAATAGAAAAAGTATATTTTTTTTCATAATCTTAAAATCTTTCTCCCGAAGATTTTTTGATGTTGAAAATGGCAGGTCTCCTGACTTTTTTAATTATTATTTTTCCTTCCCAGAAAATATTTCCAGTGGTTTAAGACAATAATATCCTTTAAATAAAAAGGTACTCAACTAAGTTGAGCATAAAATTACAGTTGCGGGAACAGCTCAAGAATTACACTTGATTCCCTTTTAATTAGATTTACTTAATTGTAAATCCAAACCAAAATTCGGTGCAAAAGTAAGCTTTTTGTCTAATGTTACGCACAAAACATTAAATAATATTACTTTTGAGGTATGAAATCAACCCTTTTTAATATTACTATATTCATTTTTATGGCACTCGTCTATTCGTCTTGTATAGAACACAAAGGTGCTAAAGAAGAATTGCCGTTTACAAAATCAAAAAATAATACTACCATTACTTACGCAGAAGGATTTTCTATAAAAGGAAGTGTCAATCATTCTATTTTAGAAATTAAAAGTCCATGGCCAGAAAGCAACCAGAGCTTTACCTATGTATTAATTTCTAAAGAAGAAGCTGCCAAAACCACCTTTGTTGTAGATCAATACGATGGTATTATACTAACTCCTATAGAAAAAATAGTCGTTACCTCTACTACACACATTCCTGCTTTAGAACTTTTAAATGTTGAAAACACATTGGTTGGCTTTCCTGGCACAGATTATATTTCTTCTCAAAAAACTAGAGCAAGAATAAATAATAAGCAAGTAAGAGAATTAGGAAAAAATGAAGATTTAAATTCCGAAGTGTTATTAAATATTAAACCTAATATCGTGGTTGCCTTTGGTGTTGATGGTAAAAGTAAAACGCTTGAAACTGTTAAAAAAGCTAACATACCAGTAATTTATAATGGCGATTGGGTAGAAAAATCACCTTTAGCAAAAGCAGAATGGATTAAGTTTTTTGGGGCGCTATACCATAAAGAAAAACTAGCAGATTCTATTTTTAAAAGCATTGAAAAGGATTATAATAACGCTAAATTAATAGCATTAAAAGCCAAAAACAAGCCCACTATTTTATGCGGAGCTATGCATAAAGACGTTTGGTATTTACCAAATGGCAGCAGTACAGAAGCACAATTTTTAAAAGATGCTAACACAAATTATCTCTGGAGCAATACCACAGAAAAAGGGAGTATTGCTCTTAATTTTGAAGTTGTTTTTAACAAAGCGAAGTCCGCAGATTTGTGGCTGAGTCCTTCTTATTATTCCAGTAAAGAAGCCTTAGTTAAATCGAGTACACACTACACAAAATTTAATGCTTTTACCAACGATAAAATCTTTACATTCTCCAATACCACGGGAGAAACTGGTGGTGTTTTGTATTATGAATTGGGTACTGCCAGACCAGATATAGTATTAAAAGACATCATAAAAATTTGCCATCCAGAATTGTTAAAAGGTTATGAACCAGTCTTTTTTAAACCTTTAAAATAAATATTTAATTTAGACCAACATGGTTTTAATTACCTACAAGGTCTTTTAGTATTATGAAAATAAATTTAAAATATTCATTTTTAATATTAATTATAATTTTAATTATCGTTTTTATTGTGAATATCAGCTTGGGTTCGGTATCCATTCCTTTAGAATCTATTTTCAATAGTTTTTTTACAGATACAAACAACTACACAAGCCAGGAATACATTATACAGAATTACAGGTTACCAAAAGCCATTACAGCAATTTTGGTAGGATCAGGTTTGGGTATTTCGGGATTATTAATGCAAACATTATTTCGTAATCCTTTGGCAGGCCCTTTTGTTTTAGGGATTACCTCTGGTGCGAGTTTAGGTGTTGCTTTGCTTATAATGGGTTCTTCTATTTTTGGAGGCTTGTTTGCAACTCTTTTAATCTCTAAATGGAGCATGGTTATGGCGGCAAGCTTGGGAAGTTTTTTAGTATTGCTAACTGTACTAATCGTCTCGTCACGCGTTAAAGATACTATGGCTATTCTTATTATTGGTCTTATGTTTGGAAGTATTACTGCTGCTCTTGTAAGCGTACTTTCCTATTTTAGCTCTGCCGAAGAACTCCAACAATACATCTTTTGGGGCTTTGGAAGTCTTGGAGATTTACAATGGAACGAAGTCAGGATATTTGCAGTTATTTATAGTATTGGTATCCTATTTAGTATTGGTTCTATAAAAGCTTTAAACACACTCTTGTTAGGCGAAAATTATGCAAAAAGTTTAGGCATTAATTTAAAGCAAAGTCGCTTAATTATTATCATGGCTACAAGTTTATTAGCTGGAACCATAACTGCTTTTGCTGGACCTATTGCCTTTATTGGTTTGGCAATTCCGCACATGACAAGGCAGATTTTTAACACATCAAATCATAAAATTTTAATTCCTGCTGTATTTATATTTGGAGCCATTGTTATGCTTGTTTGTGATAGCATAGCACAATTACCACGTTTAGATTATACCTTACCTATTAATGCAATAACCTGTATCATTGGCGCACCCGTTGTTGTTTGGTTATTGGTGAAACAACGTAACATAGTGTTTTAAAATGAATAAGAACAAGCAACATATAATTCTAAAAACAAACCATCTTTCTATTGGATATAAAAGCAAAAAAACTGAAACCATTGTTTCCTCAAATATTAATATAGAATTAAAACACGGACAATTAATAGGATTGGTCGGTGCTAATGGTGTTGGTAAATCTACCTTACTAAAATCTCTCACTAATGTGCTTCCAATACTTTCTGGAACTGCTGTTTTAAATAAAAAACCTCTGGATCGCTATACTAATTTAGAGTTAGCCAAAACTATGAGTGTGGTGTTAACTGAAGCAATTGCCTCTAAAAATCTATCGGTTTTTGAACTTATTGCCTTAGGTAGACAGCCTTACACCAACTGGGTTGGCAATTTATCTGCAGAAGATTTTGCAATAATTAATGCTGCAATCGAAAAAACAACTTTAACCGACTTAAAAAACAAAAAATGTTTTGAATTAAGCGATGGACAGCTTCAAAAAGTAATGATAGCTCGAGCTTTGGCGCAGGATACAGCGCTTATAATTTTAGATGAGCCAACGACGCATTTGGATATGTATCATAAAGCCTATATTTTAAAATTGCTTCAGAATCTGGTTAAGGACACTGGTAAAACAATTTTGTTTTCATCCCATGAAATAGATTTAGCCATACAATTATGTGATACTATGATTGTTATGACAGATACCAAAGTAATTTTAGATACACCAAATAATCTTATAGCATTAAACATTTTTACAGATTTGTTTCCTAAGGACTTAATTGCATTCGATAAAAAAACTAAAAGTTTTAAGATTAAAAAGTAGTAATCAGTTTTCAGTATTCCACTTAAAATTTATTTTATCTTTGATAAAATTGAATCTATTAAATGAACGACACGCTTATTCTCATTCTCGCCATTTTAGTTGCCGTTATTATTGGTGCTTATTTAGGCATGCTATTTACTAAATTAAAAAGTAAAAGTGAAAAAAGCACGTTAGAAGAACGCAATACCAACCTACAACAACAATTTAACGATTTTAAACAATTCTCTGAAACTGAAATACAAAAGCAGAATGAAAATTTTAAGCTTCAGCTTTCAGAATTAAAGGATACCTTATCTAAAATTGAACTAGAGCGTGAAGCTATTAGGCGTGAAAAAGAATTTTTAAATACCGAATTAACACGCAGAAATTCTGAATACGAAAGCCTTCAGCAGCTCAATTTAAAAAGAGATGAAGAACTTGAGGAACGCCAAAAGCAACTGCGTACAGACTTTGAGAATTTAGCCAATAAGATTCTAGATGCTAAATCCGAAAAATTTACACTTCAGAATAAAGAAAATATAAAAAACATATTACATCCATTACAGGAAAAAATTCAGCTTTTCGAAAAGAAGGTAGACGACACCCAAAAAGAAAGTATAAGTTTGCATTCTGCCTTAAAAGAGCAATTATTAGGTTTAAAAGATTTAAACCAACAAATGACTATAGAGGCTACAAACCTTACCAGGGCTTTAAAAGGCGATAGTAAAATGCAAGGTAATTGGGGCGAATTAGTTTTAGAACGTGTGCTTGAAAAATCGGGTTTAGAAAAAGATAGAGAGTATTTTGTACAGCAACATTTTACTAGAGAAGATGGTACTAGAGTACTGCCAGATATTGTATTGCACTTGCCTGACCATAAGAAAATGATAATTGATAGTAAAGTGTCTTTAACAGATTATGAACGTTATGTAAACGCCGAAGAAAATGAGCGAGAGACCTACCTAAAAGCACACATAAATTCTATTAGAAGGCATGTAGACCAATTGTCTGCAAAGAAATATGAAGATTTATATGATATTGAATCGCCAGATTTTGTGCTTCTATTTATCCCTATAGAACCAGCTTTTGCTATTGCTATTAATCAAGACAATTTGCTTTATAATAAAGCCTTCGAAAAAAACATAGTTATTGTAACACCTTCAACCCTTTTGGCTACCTTACGCACTGTAGATAGTATGTGGAATAACGAGAAGCAACAACAAAACGCCATTGAAATTGCGCGGCAAGCTGGGGCTTTATACGATAAATTTCATGGCCTTTTCACAGACCTTACTGGTGTTGGTAAAAAGATTGACGCAGCTAAAGCAGATTATTCTGCTGCTATGAATAAATTAGTTGAAGGCAAAGGTAATTTAATTACAAGTGTTGAAAAAATTAAAAAATTAGGTGCGAAAGCAAAAAAAGCTTTACCTGAAACTATACTTAAGCGTGCTAACGAGGTCGATTAACAAACTAAAACTAAATTGAATGAAATTTTTATTTAAACTATTAATAGGTATTCTAGTTATAATAACAGGCTATTTTGCATTTGTATACTTTGTTATTTATAGCGAAGGTGTGCGTGCTGGAGAATTAGTAAAATTTAGCAATAAGGGTGTTGTGTTTAAAACTTGGGAAGGCGAAATTAGCCAAGGCGTTAGTGAAGCACAAATTTTTAAATTTTCTGTAGAAGATGGGGAAACAAAAGTTGTAGAGGATTTAAACAACTATCAAGGTAAATTAGTAAAACTAACATACTTTGAACGCTACAAAACACTGTTTTGGATTGGAGACACACCATATTTTATAACTAAAGTGGAGTTAAACACAAGCATTAACGAATAATTGTATGCCTAACTATAAAAAAGTCGATAGTTCTCGTATTAGTATTTCAGAATTAATGAAGCCATCTCATTCTAATTTTAGTGGTAAAATTCATGGTGGTTATATATTAAGTCTTATGGATAATATTGCTTTTGCATGTGCTAGTAAGCATTCGAAAGCGTATTGCGTAACTGCATCTGTAGATACAGTAGACTTTTTAAGTCCTATAGAAGTTGGAGAATTAGTTACCATGAAAGCCTCTATAAATTTTGTAGGAAGAACCTCAATGGTTGTTGGTATTCGAGTAGAAGCAGAAAACATACAAACAGGAAATAAGAAACATTGTAACTCATCTTATTTTACAATGGTTGCTAAAGATGACCAAGGAAAATCTATTGAAGTTCCTGGACTAATTTTAAATGATAATAATGAAATTAAGCGCTATCTTAAAGCCTTAAAACGTATGGAAACTAAAAAGGCAAGACAGGCAGAATTCGATCATCAGGATTTTACTCATCAAGACTACTTAGAACAGTTGAAAGATTATAAGGTTAGAATTGAGCTACCTGACAACTATTAACAAAGCCAGTAATAGTAAGTAAGCATGCCTAAGTTTTACTTTGTAATAAAACCTAGTAATTAAAGCTTTACGAAACGTTTAGTTAGTGTTATATTTTGGTCTGATGAGTTTAACCTTACCAAATACAAACCACTTTTCCATTTTGCAATATTAACCCTTGAAACTAGTGCACTTAATTGTTGAGAATACACTTGCTTTCCTAAGACATCAAATACTTGTAAGATTAATCCATCCTCTATAAGCGATGGTAAACTTATAGTCATAAAATTACTACTTGGATTTGGAAATATAGTAAACTCTGAGGGCGCCTTAAACTTTGGAATACTTAATGTTTGCACAGTAATTGATCCATTCATACTTGCATGTGGAGCACATCTAAAATTGGTAGTACCTATAATATTAAATGTATAAGAAAATGTATTGGTAGTAGAATTAACAGTACCCCCACTACTAAACGTTTCTGCGCCACCGGTTATAGAAACAACATTATGACTTCCATCACCAATCCAATTCCAAACTACCGTATCACCTTGCGATATGGTTCGGGCAGTATTTGCATTTCCAGCAGCACCTGGATTGGATCCAAATCCCCATGTAATGTTATGAGTTGTCTGTGCAGCTAAATGCAATGATAAAACTGAAAATAGAGTAAAGAGTAATTTTTTAACCATACATTTTTAATTAGTATTTTAGTAAAGTTAATGTATTAACATTAGAAAACCTTAGCTTTAAGTATATAAAATATCTAACACACGTTATGGCGTGTGTTAGATTATGAATTATTGGCCTGTATTGAGATGAATTTATTTACTTAAATACATCTTTCTACGAGAATATAAATTGTAAAACTCATCGTCTTTTAAATCGTCTATAAATAAAATGCTTTCCCCAGTACTTTTCATTTCTGGTCCAAGTTTTTTATTAACATTATGAAATTTATTAAATGAAAATACAGGTTGCTTAATAGCGTAACCTTTTAATTGTGGACTAAAATCAAAATCCGTAACTTTCTTTTCTCCTAACATAACCTTAGTTGCATAATTTACATACGGTTGTCCATATGCTTTTGCTATAAATGGTACCGTTCTAGAGGCTCTTGGATTGGCTTCAATGATATAAACCATATCGTCTTTTATTGCAAATTGAATGTTTATTAAACCAACAGTGTTTAATGCTAATGCAATTTTTTTGGTATGATCTTTAATTTGTTGCATGACGAGATTACCAAGATTAAAAGGCGGTAATGTTGCATTACTATCGCCAGAATGAATTCCACAAGGTTCAATATGTTCCATAATACCGATGATTTGAACATTTTTGCCATCGCAAATAGCATCGGCCTCTGCTTCTATTGCGCCATCTAAATAATGATCTAATAGTAATTGATTACCCGGCATGCGTCTTAACAAATCTACAACATGTTCCTCTAGTTCTTGTTTATTAATAACGATCTTCATGCCTTGTCCTCCAAGCACATAAGATGGTCTAACTAAAATTGGAAAATCTAAAACATCAGCAATGGCAGCAGCTTCATCTGCTGTTGTAGCAATATCAAATTCTGGATATGGGATATTGTTTTCTTTAAGCATATTAGAAAACAACCCTCTGTCTTCTGCTAAGTCTAAAGCTTCAAAACTGGTGCCTAAAATTTTAATGCCGTATTTAGATAGTTTTTGGGCTAACTTTAATGCTGTTTGTCCACCTAATTGTACGATAACACCTTCAGGTTTTTCATGTCTAATAATATCGTAGATATGTTCCCAAAAAATGGGTTCGAAGTATAATTTATCTGCGGTATCAAAATCGGTAGATACTGTTTCTGGATTACAGTTAATCATGATTGTTTCATAACCACATTCTGCGGCCGCCAACACACCATGAACACAACAATAATCGAACTCGATACCTTGTCCAATTCTATTGGGTCCAGAACCTAAAACGATTACTTTTTTTCGATCTGAAACTACACTTTCGTTATCTGCAAAACGCTTACCATCTGGAGTTTCTACATCACTTTCGAAGGTTGAGTAATAATACGGTGTTTTGGCTTCAAATTCAGCCGCACAAGTATCTACTAATTTAAACACTCTATTAACACCGAGCTCTTCTCTTTTAGTATAGACTTCACTCTCCAAACACTTTAACATGTGTGCAATTTGCCTATCGCCATAGCCCTTTTGCTTGGCTTCAAGTAATAAATCTTTTTGGATAGTATCTATTGTAAAAGTAGAAATTTCTTTTTGTATAAAATATAATTCTTCGTATTGCTTTAAAAACCACATATCGATTTTTGTGATTTCATGAATTCGACTTAACGGAATGCCCATTTGTATGGCATCATAAATAGCAAACACACGGTCCCAACTGGCATAGGTTAATTTTTGGATAATTTGATCGTAGTCTTTATACCCTTTGCCATCGGCTCCTAAACCGTTTCGTTTAATTTCTAAAGATTGTGTTGCTTTATGTAATGCTTCTTGAAAACTTCTGCCAATGCCCATAACTTCGCCTACAGACTTCATTTGTAGGCCTAAACGTCTATCACTACCTTCAAATTTGTCAAAATTCCAACGTGGTATTTTAACAATTACGTAATCTAAAGTTGGCTCGAATAACGCTGAAGTAGATTTTGTAATTTGGTTTTGTAATTCGTCTAAATGATACCCTAAAGATAGTTTTGCGGCAATTTTGGCAATAGGATAACCTGTTGCTTTACTTGCTAATGCCGAAGAGCGCGATACTCTTGGATTAATTTCAATTGCTATAATGTCTTCATTTTCATCAGGACTTACTGCAAATTGCACATTACAACCACCAGCAAAATCACCTATATTACGCATCATATGAATGGCCATATCACGCATTTTTTGATACGTTTTATCGCTTAAAGTCATAGCTGGCGCTACGGTTATAGAGTCTCCAGTATGAATACCAATTGGATCCATGTTTTCGATAGCACAAATTATAACCACATTATCGTTCGAATCTCTAAGCAGCTCTAATTCATATTCCTTCCAGCCTATTAATGCTTTATCAATCATAACTTCATGAATTGGAGATGTTTCCAAACCACGTGTTAATAACTCATCAAAATCCTCTTCCTTATATACAAATGAAGCACCTGCGCCTCCTAGGGTAAATGAAGCCCTAATAATTAAAGGAAATCCAAATTCCTGAGCAATTTCCTTACCTTTAAGATAGGACGTTGCAGTAGCTTGAGGCGCCATAGACACCCCAATTTTAAGCATTAACTCTCTAAATTTTTCTCTATCTTCTGTTATATTAATGGCGTCTATATTAACACCAATAATTTCTACATCAAAATCTTTCCAAATACCCTTTTCATCTGCTTCTATACATAAATTTAAAGCTGTTTGCCCACCCATTGTTGGTAAAACAGCATCAATATGCGGATGCTCTTTTAGAATTTTTATTATTGATTTTGTTGTTAAAGGCAACAAATACACATGATCAGCCATTGAAGGATCTGTCATAATAGTTGCTGGATTAGAGTTAATTAAAACGGTTTTAATTCCGTCTTCTCTTAAGGAGCGTAGTGCTTGTGTTCCAGAGTAGTCAAATTCACAAGCTTGCCCAATGACTATAGGTCCTGAACCTATAATTAATATTGATTTTAATTTTGGATTTTTTGGCATTGTAGTAATTTATTTCGTGTTACAAAAATAATAAATCTAAGACATAAAAAAAGGCGTTACACCTAAGTAACGCCTTTAATATATTAACAATTGTTAATCATTATTTTTTGTGTCTAGTTTCTGATGATACAGATATTTTCTTTCTTCCTTTTGCTCTTCTACGAGATAATACCTTTCTACCATTAGCAGAAGCCATTCTCTCTCTAAAACCATGTTTATTTCTTCTCTTTCTTTTCGATGGCTGAAACGTTCTTTTTGGCATTGTCTTATTTTTTTAATCTGAATTGTAAAATCTATCTCGTAAGCTTTAACATTTAGCTAAAACTGAGCGCAAATATACAACGACTTTTTTATTTCACAAACCTTATTTTGAAAATATTTTATTTTGAATTTTATTTTTAGTAGTATGTGAAGATTTTAGTAATAAAATTAAGGAGTAAGTGAAGCATAAATACATATTTATCTGCGGGTATTTTAAAATAAAATGAGTTTCTTTGTAGTCTTAAACAGTAAATTACGCCTGACAATATTGGGCGTTATGTAAAAACGATAAACAAATAACAATGTACAATAAAATATTTAAGTTAATTATTGCAGGACTAATTATAGCAACAGCTGTTTGGCAGTTTACTGAGGGTGGAATTGGTAATGGAATCATGCTTATATTTTTAGCCCTTATTTTTATATTTTTATATTTTAAAAATGAATTTATTTTACTTGCATTTTTAAAATTGCGGAAGCAAGATTTTCCAGGCGCACAAAAATGGCTTAACAGCATAAAAAACCCGAAGGCGGCTCTAGTTACTAAACAGCAAGGTTACTATAATTATCTACAAGGCATTATGGTATCTCAAACTGATATGAATCTAGCCGAAAAGTATTTTAAAAAAGCAGTAAATCTCGGTTTAAATATGGATCAAGATATGGCTATGGCTAAATTAAATTTAGCTGGAATTGCATTCTCTAAACGTAAAAAACAAGAAGCAACGATATTAATTAATGAAGCTCAAAAATTAGACAAGCAAGGCATGTTAAAAGAGCAGATAAAGGAGATGAAGGCAAGTATGAAGCGTGCTCAAGGCGCACCAAATCAACATTATGGTCAAGGTGGTAGTATGCGCGCTCAACGCAGAGCTTCAAGACGATAAGTGTAATACATTAGGACATTAAAAACAATTACTTATTAACAAACATTTTAAAAGCTATTCTAGTTCCTAAATAACCTCCTAATACAAAGCAAACGGCTATTAAAATGGCATATTTAAAATGTAGTGGGTTTTCACCTATAGTATGGAAAGTATAGGCTGCTAAAAATGTTACTAGCAATGTTAAAAATGCTAAGCTTTTTCCCTGTGCTTGATGTTGTGTATACCTTATAGCCAAATGAACTGCCCCCAAAAAGTTAGACACTATTTGAGGGTATTTTTATGGAAAGAAAAGTTAAGTATAGCTACGAGTTTAAACTTCGCTGTGTAAAGCAAGTTTTAAAAAATCACCAAACAGTTAAAGAT